>Ga0247734_1000171_pt1 | contig 58588 bp, 45 predicted proteins | sample UWRJL103311B2_FD_180933 | JGI IMG/M metagenome (GOLD analysis project Ga0247734, IMG submission 180933) | Plant litter microbial communities from Arlington Agricultural Research Station in Wisconsin, United States - UWRJ-L103-311B-2 | ecosystem: Environmental > Terrestrial > Plant litter >... | reverse complement strand
CACATTGTTTTCTTTATCACTGATTTTGATAATTCCCTTCCCAACACGCATCGCCGTCTGTACAGAGTCAACCAGGCGTTTATGGTCTTTCCTGTCAATCAGCAGTCGGTCAACTACAATTTCAATATCATGTATCTTATAGCGGTCGACCTGCATTTTTGGCGCAAGATCCTGTATTTCGCCGTCAATTCGTACTTTCACATATCCCTGTTTACGGATCTGCTCAAACAGTTCGCGGTAATGTCCTTTACGTCCTTTCACTACCGGCGCAAGAATATTCACCGCAAGGCCATCGTACTTCGTATAAATATTGTTCAGGATCTGGTCTTCGCTCATGCGCTCCATCTTTTCCCCCGTATTATAAGAAAAAGCATCAGCCGTACGCGCATAAAGCAGGCGCATGAAATCATAGATTTCAGTTATTGTACCTACAGTGGATCGTGGATTTTTACTGGTTGTTTTTTGTTCAATAGCAATCACCGGACTCAGGCCAGATACTTTGTCTACATCCGGGCGTTCCATGCCGCCCATAAACTGACGGGAGTAAGCGCTGAACGTTTCCATATAGCGGCGCTGCCCTTCGGCATAAATAGTATCAAATGCTAATGAGGATTTACCGCTGCCGCTTAACCCAGTGATCACCACCAGTTGGTTACGCGGAAAGGAAATGTCTATATTTTTAAGATTATGGACCCTGGCACCGTATACTTCAACATCTTTTTGCTCGCCCAGGTCGATGGTATTTTTGCTCATATATATTAATAAACGCTATTAAAATCTTTGAAATTAAGATAGCAAATTTTCAGCCACAAAAATGCTAAAAATTTTATCATCAAAAAAGGGCTTTCCGTCATTTGACAAATGACGGTTAAAACAAAAAGCCGGCAAAATTTGCCGGCTTCCCCAATTGCATGTCAATATTTCTTATTCTCTGTTTGTATTTAATGCCAATATGCGTTTTGGCGCATGATAGCCATATCGTCCGGGATCTTTCATAATCTGTTTCATAGAAATCAGCTTATACACGTAACCGCCAGTCTCGCGGTTGAGCTTCATTTTGAAATAATTATCCTGGCTTTGTCTGTTGATCTGTCTTTTCATATGGTTATCACCTACATTGTAGGCGGCGGCCACTAAAGTCCAGCTGTCAAAGATTCCGTAAAGTTCTTTGATGTATTTGCAGGCTGCGATGGTAGATTTCCGTAAGTTTTTACGCTCATCAATTTCTGAGTTCACTTTCAGTCCGTAAGTCCTGGCCGTGCCAGGCATAAACTGCCAGAATCCATTTGCACCTTTGGGTGACATTCCGCCCTGAATACCCGATTCAACCAGAGGGACGTATTTGAAATCATCCGGAATGCCATAGGCTGCCAAAATGGGTTCAATTATAGGGAACCATGCTTCTGCCAAATGATGTAAACGGTTGGTTTGAAGGTTACTATAATTATGTGCAGCTAGAACTTTTTTCATTTTACGCTCCACTCTCCTGTCGCCAAGGGGTAAAGATTCTTCTGCAAAATTTAACTGAGCCATCAGAGATACAGGCTCTTTTACTATTGTGGGTTTTACTGTGCTTTTAGCACTGATATTGACTTCTTTTTTTTGACTTTTTGCTGCTTGGGGCATGTAGTAAGCAAACACTTTTGCCATAACCAATAACCCTAAGATTACTGAACATGTTATTATGTGTTTCTTTATCATTTTCCTCCTTTTTTTGGTTAACAATTATAAAACGCCTGCAAACATACAATATATAAACCTAATTATCAACCCATTACATAATTTAGGGACAAAAGCACCGTTTAAACACCTATAAAGCACGATTTTAAAATCAACAATGAGCCCGAAATTAAAAGAGGTGATTTGAGCTATTTTTATTAAATTTGCACCCCGCATTAATTATGTGGTTAACAGCGTATCATGATAAAAAATAACAACAGGAACAGTCGGGATGACAAGTCCAAACCGGGAAACCGAAGCACAACAGGTAGAACCCAGAGTGGAACTGATAGTTCTTACAAAGGCAAAAGCAGGTTTGAGGGGAAAGAGGGGAACGATAAGAGTAAATCTGGAGCTGGTAAAGACAACTACAGACCAAGAGCAGCAAAAGAGGGCGATGATTTTAACAGCAGACCTCCGAGAGACGGAGAAAGAAGCAGCTTTAAATCAAGAGAAAGTGGCAGCAGCAACTTCAGACCAAGAACAGGAAGAGATGGCGATGCCAAAGACTTCAACAGCAGACCTCCGAGAGATGGAGAGCGAAGCAGCTTTAAACCAAGAGAAGGTGACAGCAGCTTCAGACCAAGAACCGGAAGAGATGGCGATGGCAAGGATTTCAAAGGCAGACCTTCAAGAGATGGAGAAAGAAGCAGCTTTAAACCAAGAGAAGGTGACAGCAGCTTCAGACCAAGAGCAGGTAAAGATGGGGAAAGCCAGAGTTTCAGACCTAAAAGTCCGAGAAGTTCAGCAGGTCCGTCAAGCTTCAAACCACGCGCATTCAAAGAGGGATCTTCTAAAGAGATGCCAAGAAATGAAAGCCGTAGTTATGTAAAAAAAGACAATTTTGGTTCAGATGGCGAAAGACCATTCAGAACATTCGATGATAAAAAAAGCGGTTCTTCAAGAAGTACCGATAGCAGGCCATTCAGAAAAAGAGAAGACGGTACGTTGCTTTCCGGCGGTAAACCATTTTCTAAAGAACGTCCGGCTGCTGCCCCTGTCATGCGTAGCAGGAAAGAAGGTAGCGGCGTAGATGACGGAAAGATCCGTTTGAACCGCTATATCGCCAATTCAGGCATCTGTTCACGCCGTAAGGCTGATGAGCTGATTGCAGCTGGTGTGGTTTCAGTAAATAATGTTCCGGTTTCTGAACTTGGATATAAAGTAGACCCGGCGAAAGACGAAGTTCGTTACAACGGAGAACTGTTAAAGCGCGAGAAAAAAATCTACGTAGTACTGAATAAACCAAAAGATTACATCACTACTACAGATGATCCTCAGGAGCGTCGTACGGTAATGTCACTGGTAGAAAAAGCAAGCAGGGAACGTATTTATCCGGTAGGACGTTTAGACCGTAATACTACAGGCCTTTTACTAATGACCAATGACGGCGATTTGGCCGACAAACTGTCACACCCTAAAAACGGTATTACCAAGATTTACCATGTTGAACTGAGCAAGAGTTTAAGTCAGGGCGACCTTAACAAGATCCAGTTTGGTCTTGAGCTTGAAGATGGCCTGATCAAACCTGATTCGGTATCATACGTTGCTGGTGGTTCAAAACGCGAAGTGGGCATCCAGATCCATAGTGGTAAAAACAGGATTGTCCGCAGGATATTTGAACACCTGGGATACGAGGTGGTAAAGCTTGACCGTGTAGTTTACGGTAACCTGACCAAAAAAGATCTTCCACGCGGAAGATGGAGATATTTAGAAGAACATGAGCTGATCCAGATCAAACATCTGATCAAGTAATCAAAATAACCTGAAACCATCATGACCCTGCAATTTTTATCCCTGCAAATCATGATGGTTTTTTTTATACCTAAAAATAAGTGTAAATGAAAAAACTATTCTATCTCCTTGCCGCTTGTATGGGTATGCTAAGCGCAAAAGCACAAAAAATGGAGTATCATTTAGTTATCGGAACCTATACGGCCCCAGGGAAAAGTGAAGGAATCTACGTATATGATTTCAATACAGCTACAGCAGGATTTAAACTTGTCAGCGTAGAGAAAAATGTAATCAATCCAAGTTTCCTGGCGGTAACTGAGGATAGGAAATTTATTTATGCTGTTAACGAAGATGGCAAAAAAAGCGGGGTAAGTGCTTTCAGTTTTGATGCCGTTTCTGGCAACCTTGATTTTCTAAACAGGCAGGACGCAAAAGGTGCTGATCCCTGCTACCTGATTGCGGACGACAAAAATGTAATCATTGCCAATTATACGGGCGGTAGCATTGCTGTATTTGGCAGGGACCGCAGTGGCGCCTTAACACCAGCAAAGCAGGTTATCCAGCATACCGGAGCGGGTATAGATAAAAACAGGCAGGAAAGTGCCCATGTACACATGGTGCGTTTTAGTCCGGATCATAAATACGTGATCTGCAATGACCTTGGTGAAGACAAAGTTTACACCTACGCTTATCATCAGGATGCGGAAAATGATGTGCTTGAGGTTAAAGACAGTATTAGCGTAAAACCAGGCAGCGGTCCAAGGCACATACTTTTTGGTAAAAGCGGCAGATATGCCTACCTGATTCAGGAACTGCATGGAGACGTAACCGCATTTGGATATGCAAATGGCAAATTCAAAAAAATACAGGAAACTACTATGGTGGCCCCTGGTTTTAACGGGGACAACGGTGGATCAGACATACAGCTTTCAGCCGATGGAAAATTCCTATATGTAAGTAACAGGGGTACGGCAAATACAATTACCACCTTCGCTATCGGGAACGACGGAAAGCTGACCAAAAAAGGTCAGGTTAGCACCGGTGGAGAGGGACCAAGGGCATTTACTATTGACCCCAGTGGCAACTGGCTGCTTGTCGGCCATCAGAAGAGCAATACTATTGTGATCTTTAAGCGGAACAAAGTTACCGGTGCACTGACCAACACTGGTAAATCAGTAGAGATTGGTGCCCCGGTCTGTTTTGTCTTTGTCCCTAAAAAATATTAGTCGATTGGCTCGGCAAGCAGATGTGCCGGGCTCTTTGCAATCACTTTATTGTATAAATCGATATAAAGCGGCAACACCTTTTTTAAGTCAAAGTCCTGTGCCCTGGTAAATGCGTTTTCTTTGAAACGGTTTAGCACTTCGTCATTTTCAAGAATCGATATTGCTTTTGCGGCCATATCATCCACATCGCCTACATTGCTCATATAACCGCAGAAACCATCAATGTTTAATTCAGGCAATCCACCTGCATTGGAGGTAATCACCGGAACCTTACAGGCCATTGCCTCTAATGCCGCCAAACCAAAACTTTCAGTTTCTGAAGGCATTAAAAACAAGTCAGACACAGAAAGGATTTCTTCCACGGCATCTTGTTTACCAAGGAAACGTACCTGATCACAAATGCCCAGGTCGCGGCACAGCTGCTCATTATTGGCGCGGTCAGGCCCGTCCCCTACCATCAATAACCTTGATGGCACTTGATCATTGATCAGTTTGAACATCCGGATCACATCATCAGTCCGCTTTACTTTACGGAAATTAGACGTGTGGATCAGTATCCTTTCGTTATTAGGCGCAATTGCCTTTTTAAAATGATCTTTTGGTTTAAGGCTAAACCTGCTGAAGTCAATAAAATTGGGGATTACTTCAATTTCATTGGTAATATCAAAATGCTTTTTGGTATCTTCTTTCAGATTTGCCGAAACGGTAGTGACCGCATCAGATTTATTGATAGAAAAAGTCACTACGGGCTTATAAGTAGGATCTTTACCAACCAGCGTAATATCGGTACCATGAAGGGTAGTCACAAATGGGATATGAATGCCATAGGTTTCCAGGATCTGTTTTGCCATAAAAGCAGCAGAAGCATGAGGAATGGCATAATGTACATGCAGGATATCCAGCTTTTCAAAACGGACAACATCTACAAGTTTACTGGCCAGGGCAGATTCGTAAGGCGCATAGTCAAACAGCGGATAATCTCTTACAGAAACTTCATGATAATACAGGTTAGAAGAGAAAAAATCTAACCGGGCTGGCTGGCTGTAGGTAATAAAATGGACCTGATGACCTTCGTCTGCCAACGCTTTTCCAAGTTCTGTAGCAACAACACCACTACCACCAAATGTAGGGTAACAAACAATACCTATCTTCATTAATTAGATTCTTATGCAGATACCATTAAACTGCGTTACAGGTGCAAATTACCGCACTAAAAACGAGCTTTATGTTAAACAATTGCAATTATTTTGTTAGCGGGGCGATTATTTACGCATTTCCTCCTGAATCACCAGCAGCATCTCATTAGGCCGCTGAGTACCAATAAAATACATTAGGCCATCGCGGTCTGTTAATACGATGGCATCTTTACCGGAAGAGTAAAAGCGAATGCTGCCCTTGCGGTGCAGGTTGTAAACAGGATTATTAAACAAATAGTTGCTATAGGTATCTTTTCTTACGCTTACAATGCTATTGAGGTCTATCTTCACTTTTTTGGCAGTCCACAAGCCATCTATGACAATACTCTTATTATGAATAATAATTTTGTACTGTATCATAAACAGCAGGATAATCGAGATACCTATAATACCAAAACCTACCACAAGAAACAGGTCCTGTGTGTTATCACGGTCCCTTTCATAAACATAGGCCCCGAAACAAAAAGCGGCCATTAACAGACGGATACAGATCCGTATATAGTCGCGGCCAATGTATTGTTTCTCAAGAAAAGCGTACTTATTGCTCATTTAATTAAATTTCTGTTCGAATATAGCGACTTTTTTTGTTGTTGCAGTCACTTTATATCGGTTGTCCTGACGCAGGCCGGCCACCCATACAATATCGCCATTTCCGTTTACCAAAATCGGAATATGCTCTTTTTGCGGCAAAGGAACCTTTTGATCGATGAAAAAGTCACTCAAATTCTTAAACCTTTTCATCCCCAGGGGCATAAAGCGGTCGCCATTGTTCCAGGTTCTTAACACTAACGGGAAAATCAGTTTTTCTGTATCCACAAAAGCTTTGTTTGCATCGTTTTCAAAAGCAGCGCCATCCGCCCAGCTCACCTGAATTCGCCTGTCTCCCAGCAAAATATTTGTGTCGGCACGGTGTATCACTTGCATAAGCTGTGCAGGTTCTTTTGCAATCCTGGTAACCAACAATTCGGCCCTATCTATGGTAACACGATGTGTGGCGCTATAAAAAGACGTACCACTCTGCTTACTTAATGCCTCTGCAATTTCGTCTGTCACGGCTTCGCTAAAACTGTATTCCTTCAAAATTTCGAATAACAGGAACGCCTGCGGATGGAGCTCCCTAATTTTTTCAAGGGAAATCCGCATTTCGCCGTTTTGTATCCTGCAGATTTCACTGCGCAATTGCGTCACGCGCTGTTGTACTACAATTTCCGCATTGGCAAAACGCCTGATGTTTTGTTCAAAAGTCTGCTCCAGGTTCGGGTTCAGTTCTTTAAGCTTCGGTATAACATCCAGCCGAACCTTATTACGGGCATAGTTGCCGGAAAGATTTGAACTGTCTTCTACAAAATCAATTTTATGTTTGTCAATCAGCTCATCAATTCCACTGCGCGACAAAAACAACATTGGCCTGATGAGAAAATCCCTTTTGGACAGGATACCGTGTAAGCCCGCGATGCCCGTGCCCCGCACCAAATTGAGTAATACCGTCTCAATAGCATCATCCTGATGGTGCGCTACAGCAATGTAGTCAAATCCGTTTGCCAGTCTTACCTCTTCAAACCACCGGTAACGCAGTTCCCTCGCAGCCATCTGGGTAGATAGCTGATGGGCCGAAGCGTAGGTTTTAGTATCGAAACCTGTAACAAAAACCTGAACTTCCATTAACGCGGCAAGTGTGCGTACAAAATGTTCATCCCTTTGTGATTCGGCGCCCCTCAGCCCAAAATTACAGTGCGCAATACCAAAATTAACACCCGACTGCTTAAAAAAATGAGCCATCAGTACAGAATCTTTCCCCCCGCTTACTGCAAGTAAAATGCGTTGGTCAGGACTAAACAGTGAATTCTGACGTATATAGTCATTAAAGGGTTTTAGGGGTAACATTCGTGAGCTGATTTATAAATACCTTGATGAACGTACAGGCACAAACATAACAAATGCGCACGACAGCTCCATCAGCAATAAAAAATATTAACCAATGAATTTGGTAAGCAAAAAACTAACTTTGTAAAGTGCAAAACATACACATTTATTCAATTCATGGTACCTTCATGAAATCCTCTTATACAATCGCAGTCAAGTTGTTTACAGCTATTTTTATGCTGTTCCTGTTTCCCTGCTGCCTTGTTGCACAACAGAAAACCAAAATCATCCTGCAAAGCTCAGAAAAGAGCAGAATTGTGACCAAAACAGATATTACTTATCTGAGGAACCCGGTATTCCGCCAGGATAATGCCATCCTCACCTGCGACAGCGCTGTTTTTTATACCGCAAAAAACTATTTTGAAGCCTATAAAAACGTTCACATCAACCAGGCCGACACCATTAATATCTATTCTGATTTCCTGACCTATGACGGAAATGCCAAACTGGCCCACTTAACCAGCAATGTACGCCTGGTAGATAAAAGTTCAGTACTTACTACTAACGTACTGGATTATAGCATGGGGCCGAAAGTTGGCACCTATGTAGATGGCGGTAAAATTGTCAATAAAGAGGCTACCATCACCAGCAAAAACGGCTACTATTTTGCCAACAGCAGGGATGCCTATTTCCGGTACAATGTACTGGTGGTCACTGAGCAAAGCACGATTAAATCAGACACCTTACGTTACAATACTTTTAGCAACTGGACCTACTTTTATGGCCCTACCAATATCAAAGAAAAAGACGGTAACCTGTATACCGAAAACGGCGCATACAACACCAAAACCACCTATGCCTATTTCGGAAAGAAAAACCTTTACACATCAGGCAGTAAATCACTAAAGGGTGACAGTTTATATTATGACGGCATCGCCGGATACGGTAAAGCCGTTAGAAATATTGTTTTCAGGGATACTCTGGATAAAATGCTTATGCGCGGACAGCTGGGTTACTACTACAAAGCAGACCAGCGCACGGTGGTAACCAAAAACGCCTATGCCGGCCTGGGAACAAATGATTCTGTGCTGGTAAAAGAGGTAAAACAACCAGACAGCCTCTGGCTTGGGGCAGATACCCTGGAAACCAAAATGGTGCTGCTAAAAACATTAAAAATCCTGAAAGCACCAGTTATTAAAGCCGATAACGAGTTGGGTGAAGAGGAACGGGAGACTTCACTCGATGGTAAAAGCAATCCGGCCAAATCTGCGGCACCAGGTAAAAAAACTAGCACTGCCCCTCAGGGGGGTAACAAACCGGGCAGCGGCAAGCCAGTTGGCGACAAACCCGGCGGCGACAAACCCGGCGGGAATAAGCCCGGGGGCTTAAAACCACCAGCAACTGGAACAAAAGACAGCCTCAAAACTGACAGTGCATCACGACTAAAAAATGCTTTAAAACCGGCAGACTCCTTGTTAAAAAAAGCTGCCCCGCTGGTCAATAAAACAGATTCTGTACTCAAAATTGCCGTCACGAAGAAAGACAGCCTGCAGAAAGATACCGTAAAATTGCCTCCGGGATTGCACCGTGCTGTGGTCAGTCCTGCCGCTACCGTCAAAGGTAAGGTACAACCCGGTGTTAAAAAAACAGTAACAGACAGCCTTCCTGTCAATCCAATGGACACCGTGCTGACCAGGAGCATCAAGGCCTACCGGCATGTAAAAGTATACAAGAGCAATATGCAGGCAAAAGCAGATTCCCTTTTTTATACCAGTGCCGATTCCACACTTCGCTGGTACCGCGACCCGATTATCTGGGCACAGGGTTCACAACTTACCGGCGATACCATTTACCTGCAGCTGCGGAATAAAAAAATAAAATCCGTGCAGGTCATACATAATGCATTTGCGGTAAACGTAGAGCCCGACTCTGCAAAGTTCAACCAGGTTAAAGGAAAAATTATAACCGGCTTTTTTAAGGATGGTAAGCTGAATACCATGTATGTTGACGGAAATGCCGAAAGTGTATATTTTACCAAAACTGATGATGGGAAAAACTATGACAAAATGAACCAGACCATCAGCAGCCGGATCAAAGTCGTATTCAGGAACAGTGAAATTGCAGATGTGGTAACCATCAAAAGCGTTGAAGGCCAGACTATCCCTGTAGCCGACCTAAAAAAAGAAGTCATACTAACCGGGTTTATATGGAAACCTGAGCTCAGGCCTTTGTCAAAAAGGGATATCACAAACCCTAAAGTAATTGCTATCCCAAAAAAGGCTACTGCTAAAGCGACTGTTAAAGACGTTAAAAAAGGACTGAAACAGGCGGCGGGCACCAAAGGCATCAATAGTAAAGACCTGCCTTCAAAGGCTGCAATTAAAGATCTTGCCAATGGTATCGACACAAAAAGTATCCCTTCTAAGACAACCATCAAACAGGTAACCACTGCTGTCGATTCCATGAAACTTCAGGAGAAGATTCCGGTAGCAGTGAAAGATACTGCCATAAAAGCATTGCCTGGCCTGATAAAAAAAGGGGATTCCCTGCTTAAGAAGCCTGTGATTTTAAAAAAGTAATCAGTTTGCGCATAGCAATGGCACGGTGACTGATTGCATTTTTTTCAGCCATATCCATCTCCGCAAAAGTCTGCTGGTAACCATCAGGCTGGAAGACCGGATCATAACCAAAACCGCTGGCGCCTGTGGGCTCATGCCTGATCGTCCCGTTGATTGTGCCTTCAAACAGAAATTTCTCACCATTCTGAATCAGTGAAATGACAGTACGGAACCGTGCTTTACGGTTTTCCTGTCCTTCCAGTTTTTGCAATACCAAACGCAGGTTGGCCTCATCTCCCCTTTCCCCCGAATACCGGGCCGAGAAAATGCCTGGTTCATTGTTGAGGGCTTCCACTTCCAGTCCGCTGTCATCAGCAAAACAGTCCAGATTGAAATGTTCGGCCACATATGTACTTTTTAATTCTGCATTTCCGGCAAAGGTATCGGCCGTTTCAGGAATATCAACACTGCAACCTATATCTGTCAGGTTGAGCACTTCATACTGTCCCTCAAGCAGTTTTTTTACTTCGTTTGTTTTGTATTGGTTACTTGTAGCAAAAACTAATTGTCTGTTCATATCTGTATTTGTTTCAGGCTTCCCCAAAGTTTTTTCTTTCCCTCCAGGTCTGCAGACAACTGGTCAAGGTTTCCGGAAAAAACAAATTGTACCGACTCGTGTGTGCTGATCACGTATTGCGGCTGCTCTGCCAGTCCCAGTTGGGTTGGCAATATACCAAAAGCCAACACCAGCCGGCAACTGAAAAAGCTGTGCAGTTCAGCAAACTGCAACTGCTCATACCTGGCAAAGTTCAGCAGGGCAAAATCGTTGGCAGTCAGCTGCAGTGCTTTCACCAGGTTCCTCAGCAATTCCCTTCCATTTTCTGTGCTCACATCGTTTCCCGGATCGTTTACCAGAATAAGCACGTTCTTCTGGTTTTTGCCTAAATACGTAAATGCCCTCGCTGCAGGTTTCGCCTCTGCAATTTGTACTTCTGCAACTTGCACTTCTGCAATTTTCACTCCCGTAATATTTACTTCAGCAACTTGCACATCAGCAGTGTTTACTTCAGCAATTTGCACTTGAGGTCTCCTGTCAACAGGATTAACAATAATTTCTGCAGGCACATTGTTGTCAACCAGAAAAACATCATCAGTAAAAAACAAACGGAGCGCTTCAGCGCCGGTAGCCAATTGATCAGCCATTAATTATACGTTTTTGGGGAAATATTTTTTGTGTTAAAATTAGTTAAATATCCTATTATAGTGCCTTAATTTATTACTTTTATACCTTAAAAATACCATAGTAAATCTTTTGTGAGAAAAACCTACTGTATTACTATTCTCTGTTTTTTCTATTTCAGTACTGTTGCACAAAGTGTTGCTGTTGTAAACAGCAAGCCCATCAGCCAGAAAGAATTTGTATGGATTTATAAAAAGCACCGTCCAGGGGCCAGTAAACCAACATTAACAGATCTGATCGCCTTTTTAAATATCTATATTGATTTCAAACTCAAAATAGAAGATGCACGCGAAGCTGGCCTTGATAAAGACAGCACCTATCTGACAGAGACTAAAAATTATGAAACGGCGCTGCTGGCTTCGGTACCGCCTGAGGCTAAAAAAGCAGATTATTCTTTGGTAATAAACGAATATAAAGAAGCACTGCTGCTTTTTAATATCTCACAAGCCAAAATATGGGACAGGATTGGTGATGATGAAGATACTTTACAACAATATTACAATGCCCACAAATCGCAGTATACACTGTCTTTTGAAGAGGTTAAAACCGAAGTAACGGCAGACTACCAGAAACAAATGGAATGCGACTGGGTAACGTCTTTAAGAAATAAATATAAAACAACCATCGATCAGGAACTGCTTAAAAAGCTCCTCGCCAATACTGGCCGACAAATCGTTGAATAATAGTAAATTTGCAAATAAAATATAATTGAAGAAAGTATAATGAAGAAAGTTTTATTGATGGCAGGCGGGTTGCTCTTCTTGTTTATGAATGTACAAGCGCAGAAGAAAAGCGTAGATAAGGTAATAGCAGTACTCGGAAGTGATGTGATCTTATTATCTGAATTAAACCAACAATATGTAATGTACCTGAATTCGGGGAACCCCGTTGATGAAAAGGTTAAATGCATGATTCTTCAGCAAATGCTCGTACAACACCTGCTGAAACAACAGGCAGATATAGACTCTGTCATGGTAGATGATAAACAAGTGGACGATGAGCTGGACAGAAGGATGCGCGCCCAGATCCAGCGTGCAGGTGGACAGGACAGGCTGGAAGAGTTCCTGAATAAATCTGTTCTGCAGTATAAAGATGAGCTGAGACCAGACGTAAAAGATCAGCTTCAGGCCAACAAAATGCAGGGTACTATTACGGAGAAAGTGAGCATTACACCTTCAGAAGTAAAAAAATACTATGAATCTTACAAAAAAGACAGCCTTCCTGATATTTCAGCAGAATATGAGGTAGGTGAAATTGCTATCAACCCAGAACTGACCAAAGCAGAAAAACAACGGTTCTTTGATAAACTTGATGCCATCAGGTTACGTGTAAAAAGTGGTGAAGATTTTGGCTTCTTAGCTAAAACCTATTCTGAAGATCCGGGTTCTGCCGGAGAAGGTGGTGACCTTGGTTTCTTCGACCGTACACAAATGGCCAAAGAATTCACAGCTTATGCATTTAAACTGAAACCAGGAGAACTATCGCCTGTATTTGAAACAGATTTCGGCTTTCACATCCTTCAGGTAGTTGAGCGCCGCGGGGAACAGGTACATGCAAGACATATCCTGATCCGTCCACAAACTACAGCTCAGAGTTTAGAACGTGCAAAGCTGCATGCGGACAGTGTATATACGAGTATTCAAAGCAATAAAATCAGCTTCTCTGCCGCAGCATCACTGTACTCAGCAGATAAGGAATCCAAATACAATGGTGGAATGATTTTATTTGCAGATAACGTTACTGCCCGGACTACATTTATCCCTGCTGATAAGTTAGATCCAAAAACTTTCCTGGTTGTAGATACCATGAAGGTTGGCGAGGTATCAAAACCAGTTGCATATACCGGCCGCGATGGAAAAGAAGGTTATAAAATTGTATTACTCAAATCAAAAATAGCGCCGCATAAAGGAAACCTCGAACAGGATTATGCCAAGTTTAAAGAAAAAGCACAAGAGCAGAAAAGCGACCGCGTGATGAGCGAATGGTTCGAGAAAAGAAGAGAAAACACCTATATTAGAATCGACGAAGAATATCAGGGTTGCGACGAACTAAAATTGTGGACTAAACCTTTACCAGAAAAAGCAAAATAGATGACTAATTACCATAACGACATAGCAGCAGTGGATGCACTGCACAAATCTTACATTGACATAAAAAATGAGATTGGTAAAGTCGTTATTGGGCAGGATGAAGCAGTAAAAGCTGTCCTTATCTCCATCTTTAGCAACGGCCATTGTTTACTGGTGGGCGTTCCTGGACTGGCCAAAACGTTGCTGGTACAAACCGTTGCAGACGTGCTGGACCTTCAGTTTAACCGTATACAGTTTACACCAGATCTGATGCCAGGTGATATCATTGGCGCAGAAATACTGGGAGAAGACAGGACCTTTAAATTCATTAAAGGTCCTGTTTTTTCAAATATCGTTCTGGCTGACGAAATCAACAGGACACCCCCGAAAACCCAGGCGGCCCTGCTGGAGGCCATGCAGGAAAAAGCGGTTACCGCAGCGGGCTTTAAACATATCCTTCCTAAACCATTTTTTGTACTGGCTACACAGAACCCAATTGAGCAGGAAGGGACTTATCCACTTCCCGAGGCGCAGCTGGACCGCTTCATGTTCAATATTCATCTCAGTTATCCCAGCTTTGCCGACGAGCTTACCATTGTAAGGAACTCAACCGGTGGAGGAAGTGTTACCCTGAAAAAATTAATCAATGCAGAACAAATCCAGTTCTTTCAGCAACTGATACGGACCATTCCGGTAACAGATAACGTGCTGGAATATGCAGTAAAATTAACAGGTAAAACACGCCCTGGTAGTGTACTGGCAACTACAGAAGTAAACCAGTATGTAAACTGGGGCGCAGGCCCGCGTGCTTCCCAGTTCCTGATCCTGGGTGCGAAATGCCATGCTGCAATATCTGGCAAGTATGCCCCTGATATTGAAGATGTGCAAGCTGTGGCAGAAGCTATTCTCCGCCATAGGATCGTAAGAAATTACCGTGCAGAAGCAGAGGGGATTTCAATTGAAAAAATTATCAAAAATCTGCTTTAAAATTCCTGGTCAATTTGTCCGCTTTTTAGCTTTCTTTTCTGCAGGCAGCTCCACGCGCATAAACATGTTGGGAAAATCAGTGATAATTCCATCTACGCCAAGGCCGACCATATATTGCATTTCCTTTGGCGTATTAACTGTCCAGGGAATAATCTTTATTCCTGCCGCATGGCAACGGTCTACCAGTCCTTTTCCTACCAATACCGAATAAGGACTATAAACAGTAGGGCTGAAACCAAGATCCTTTATATTATTCTCAAAATCTTCCTTCTCGTCTATCATTAATGCGGTTTGCATTTTAGGATAGTGTTCATGCACGTACTGCAGGCTCCGCACATCAAAAGCCTGTATAATGGTCCTTTTTCCTATCTTTTTTGCATTGACTACGTCCATTACCAGTTGCGAAAACTCTGCAGGTTCAGGGTGAAATTCCAGGTCGCCTTTACGTATCGTTTTAATCTCAATACCATAGTTTGGCTTAGGTAATTTGTGAAGTTTTACATACGCCTCTACAGAGTCAATCACCTCAGAAAGTAATGGTTTGTGTGCCGCAAATTTTTGCTGTCCCGGAAAGCGTGCATGCACCTTACTGCCGATATCAAACTTTTTAATATCCTCGTAATCCATCTTGTACATGTTATACGCTTTCTCTTCTTTCAAAGACACGGGTTTGCCCTTTGGCGTAAGGCTGATTTCATGGTTAAAATAGGGCTCATGCGAAAGTACAACTTTTTGATCCTTAGAGATTACCACATTCATTCCCAGCGTAGTCACACCCAGGTCAAGCGCCCTAAGCATACCAGCAATTGTATTTTCAGGCATTAATCCTCTTGCACCACGGTTTCCCTGCTGATCGAAACGTTGCGCATAACTTTGCAGGCAAGGTAAAATCATCAGCATTAATACTATCGCTTTCTTCATTGTAATCTATTCTGGTTAACAATCCAATCTGCAGCTATTATTAAATGATAACTATCAGCCAGACAAATATAAAACAAAAAAAGCATGGGCGGTTTACAGGAAACCATCCATGCTCTTCAGTAGAAACATGCCTCATCGGGCAGCTTCAACTATTATCGCTCAGCAGGCGTATAAATTTGTGAGATCAGGTTCCAGTTGTGGTCTGGCTGGCGCTCATAGATAAATACATAATTAAAGCTTTCACGTAAATCTGTACGGTAATCCACTGTCGCAACCCCATAGGTATAAGCAAAATCTCCACCAGCGGCCTTATCTGCCTGTGTAGTTTTAAAACTGATTTTGCTCATCATGCTGTTATAAAAAGCAACTGCTTTATCTTTCCCAATGATAGGTTCGTATCCAGGGAAAACTACCCTTGCATCAGGATTTAAGAATCCGCCAAATGCACCAATTCCGTGCGACTTCAACATAGCACTCATTGTTTTTTCTGTTGTCAGGATAATTTCTTTTCCCGCAGCCAGCTGTTTTGGTCCCGCAAACTGCGGCTTGTAGTAATCTTTCGGATCTTGAAAATACTGGGTTACAGGATGAAGCGGCTTGTTATGGGAAGTTCCTATATCCAGTACCAGTTCCCATTTACCATTGATCGCTTTCCATACAGAAAGGTACTGGCCATAACTCTTTTCAGCTCCTTCAACTGTGTATGCACCGGATGTAAATCCCCAGTCACCGCTTCTGGATACCCTGGCATAGTCTGGTGTCCAGCTTAGATTTTTATCATTCGGCTGGCTTGCATAAAAAGTTTTTGCGTTTACCGGGTTAGGCCTGAATACCAGCGCATCATTTGCACTGAATGAGTGGAAAGCCGATTTAGTACCATTTTTTGTAACACTTTCTGCAAATTCTGTTTCTGCTTTCAACAACGATTTTGTAGTTCCGTCCGTGCGTTGTGCGTATCCGGCAAAAGAAACTGTCGCAGCCATTAGGGTGCAGATTATTTTATTGATCATATTCTGATAGTCGTATTAAATTATAATTATTTCTCTCTTTATACTTTATTCCAGGTAGTCCCTTCTTTGCTGTCCTTTAGCTGGATACCGATATCCTGCAGGCCAATCCGGATTTTATCTGATGTAGCGTAATCTTTATTTTCCTTTGCACTCTTACGGATATCAATTACCATATCAAGTACCGCGTTCAGCTCTGTATTTGAAGTATCTTCATCTTTCAACCCGAATATATCATATACAAACTCCTGCATCAGCTGTTTCAATATTTCCAGTTCTTTCGCGGTGATATTTCCCTTTCCGTCATAAACTGTATTGATAATCCTGGCCGCCTCAAACAATTCTGCAATCACAACAGGACTGTTAAAGTCATCATTCATTGCTTTTACGCAATTCTGCTTAATGGTTTCAATATCAAACTCACCAGTATCAGCAGGAACAAGTTTATCCAGTAAAGTTAAAGAATTCATCAGTCTCCTGAAGCCCTTTTCAGAAGCGTCAAGCGCATCATTTGAAAAATCGAGTGTGCTTCTGTAATGCGCCTGCAGCATAAAGAATTTGACCGTCATCGGGCTATAGCCCTTCTTCAGTAAAGGGTGCTCACCGCTGAAAAGCTGCAATGGCATAAATCCGTTACCAGCAGTCTTGGACATCCTTGAGCCGTTTACGGTTAACATGTTTGTGTGCATCCAGTATTTTGCAGGGTGTTTATGGTAGCAAGCCTCCGACTGAGCAATTTCATTGGTATGGTGCGTTGCTGCAAGGTCCATTCCACCGCCATGGATATCAAATTCTTCTCCCAGGTACTTTGCGCTCATGGCCGAGCATTCGATGTGCCAGCCGGGAAAACCCACTCCCCATGGTGAAGGCCAGCGCATAATCGTTTCAGGTTTAGCTTTAATCCATAAAGCAAAATCAAGCCTTCCGCGTTTCTCGTCCTGTCCGTCCAGTTCCCGGGTATTCGCCATCATGTCGTCCAGGTTGCGGTTGGTCAGGATAGTGTAGTTATACGTTTGCCTGTATTTTTCCACATCAAAGTATACTGTCCCATTCACTTCATAGGCGTAACCATTATTAATGATTTCAGTAATCATCTCAATCTGCTCAAGGATATGTCCTGTAGCCGTAGGTTCTATACTTGGCGGCAGCGTATTGAACATGCGCAACACATCATGGAAACCAAGCGTATATTTCTGAACAATCTCCATCGGCTCCAGTTGTTCCAGTTTTGCCCTTTTAGCAAATTTATCATCGCCTTCATCACGGTCACCCTCCAAATGGCCGGCGTCTGTAATATTACGTACATACCTAACTTTATATCCAAGATACTTCAGGTACCTGAAAATCAGGTCGAACGAAATGAAAGTACGGCAATTCCCCAAATGCACATCACTGTAAACTGTAGGCCCGCAAACGTACATGCCAACATGCGTACCATTAAGGGGTTCAAAGTGTTCCTTTTTACGTGTTAGGGTATTATATAGCTGTAAGCCGTGTTCCATTGTTGAGTTGTTGTGTTGTTATTTATTGGCGCAAAAAGCGCAATGCTTATAAATGTATATCTTCAAGGCCAGCAAAGGTAAATATTTGCCGATATATTAGTTGATCCTTAAGTCACTTCTTATCGGAAAATGGTCGGACAGCCTGGCTTGAATAATATGGTGATTAATAATCTTGATATCCCTGGTTGCAGAGATGTAATCAATCTGGAAATTAGGAAATTTACCATTATAGGTACGGCCTAATCCGGTACCTTCTTCCACAAAAGAATTGTTAAGCGATTTCGTAAGTTGCGTAACCGCATACGAAGCAGGTGTATCATTAAAATCGCCCGCCATCAGAAAAGGCGTAGCGCAGGTTTTCATGTGTCCTTTCATGATATCTACCTGTGCGCTTCTTTTAAGAAAAGCCGTTCTTAACATTTTCACAATCCTCTTTGCCGGTGTGATATCTGCCTCCAGCTTGTCCTTCACCTTATCAAGATAATTATAGTCCTGCTTAACAAATGAGATCGACTGCAAATGAACATTGTACACCCGTACTTTTTTCTGTTTGATCATCACGTCCACGTAAATACTTGCATTTCCAACATGATTGGCACTGAAAAGGATCACCCCACGGTCTACTATCGGATATCGGGAAAATATGGCCAGGCCGGTAGCCTCGTAACTGTTCTCTGCCGAAGAGATAAAGTAATAATCTTTAATCTTAAGCATACGCTTCAGACTGTCTGTAATATCAAAGGAGCCTTTCCTGCGTGAATAATACTCCTGGAAGCAGATAATATCCGGATTTTCAGTTCTTACTACGTCAAGCATCTGTTGTTTAACTGCTTCATTGTTTACTTCACCATAAGGCTTAAAGCTGTGTACGTTATAAGTCATCAGCCTCACCAGATCAGGACTTGCCTTTGGTCCCTGCCCTTCTTCACCAATAAAACCCACCGTGGCCACCAGCGAATGCCAGCCCAGCAGGATCACTCCCGTAGTGAGCAATGCAAATATCACCCTTGCCTTAAATATCCAGAAAACAACCATTCCCACATTTAAAAACAGGACAAACGGATAGGCAAGGCCAAAAAAGGCAAGCAGCGTGTGTTCCCGCGGATCAAACTTACCCGCAAGCGTTCCAAGTATAAGCGCAAAGGCCAATACAAATCCTATAAGCAGGTAGAATTTGGTAAAAAATGTGGTTTTCCGTTTCTTCATTAATCCTTACTTGCCTTGAATAAAGTTTCCTTTTCTTCCTTACTCAGCTTATTGTAACCTGATTTAGAAATTTTGTCCAGAATCATATCAACCTCTTTCTGGTTCACTTTAGTATTGGAATTTTTTGCACCTGTCCTGGTCGATTCATTCCTGACAACTTTTAATTTTGGCTTTTTCTTGAAAATATTGCTCCAGTCCGTACCGTTCTGCAATAGCTTAATATAGATGAAACCCATGAAAGCACCGCCGAGGTGGGCAAAACTACCACCAGCATTAGTATATCCGATTCCAATCAGGTCAATCACAATGTAAGCCAAAACGATGTAACGAAGTTTCACGGTACCAATAAACATCAGGCTTAGGGTATAATCCGGCAGCAAAGTAGTAACGGCCACAGCCAATGCCATCACCGACGCCGAAGATCCGATAATAGTTGCTGCATACACACTCCCTGTAAAGGCAGGAAATAAGTTATAGGCCAGTGCAAAAAATACTGCGCCCATGATACCTCCGCTGAGGTAAACAAAATGGAATTGCCTTGGCTTCAGAAAATCAACAAAGATATTGCCCATCCAGAACAGCCATAACATGTTAAACAGGATATGGAAAATATCTTCGTGAAAGAACTGATAAGTAATCAGCGTATAAAACCGAATTGGAATTTTAGGCAAAGCAGCCGGAAAGGCAAAGTATTCCCTTACATAATCGATAAAGCGAATACTGGTATTGCCTGCGAGAAAATACGTTACGCCAAACAGTGCAACGGCCACAAAAACAATCGTATTCATCCCGATGTAAAAGAATACAGGATTTCCCGAACGAAAAACTTTATATTTCAGGTCTGCTAAAAGATTATTCTTAGTCATAATAGTCGTAAAATGTATTTTTATCCTTCCAAAGTTTCACTAAAATAAATCCCAGCAAAGCTCCCCCAAGATGGGCATAATGTGCCACAGAATCGCCCTGGATACTTGCCACACCCAAACTTAATTCCAGGAGGATGTAAACCGGGATAATATATTTTGCCTTTACCGGTACAGGGATAAACATGATGAATAACTCTGCATTCGGATACAGCATACCAAAAGCTACCAGTAATCCAAATATCGCACCAGATGCACCTACCATTGGGCCCGAATATATGCCAAGCAGCGTTTGCCCCTGTTCAGGCGCTATCCCCTGCAAATTTAACGAAGACATTCCTTTTATCAAATCAATGGTTACTGCTCCCGGGTTCATTGCTGAGCCCGTTATCTGGTATACTTCAAAAGCCTGTACCGCCCATTGCAGTCCTAAAGCACCAAGACCGGTAATCAGGTAAAAATTAATAAAACGTTTAGCGCCCCAGTGTACTTCCAGCACAGATCCGAAGGTATACAATGCAAACATATTGAACAAAATATGCGTAAAACCACCATGCATAAACATGTAGGTAATGGGTTGCCATATTTTAAATAACGGAGAGTCAAAGTAGAAAGCCCCAAGATAAAATCCAAGTTCTATTCCTTTGGATTGAAAAACATAAGTAGCGGCAAAAAACAACGCATTTATAATGAGCAGGTTTTTTACAACCGGAGGTATGTGGATATTATTCATCGTATCTATTTATCAAATTTTTTATCCAGTTCCATCAATGACATGGTCTGAATTACCGGTTTGCCACTGATACTGAAGTTTGGTGCCTTACACGCAAACAACTGTTCAATCAGCATATTCATTTCCTCCTGACCAAGTACTACTCCGCTCTTGATAGCGCTGTTCCTGGCCATACTTCTTGCCAGCGCATCCCTTTTATCCAGCCTCAACTCTTGCTGGGAATTTTTAAATCCTTCAATCAGGTGTTCAAAGAGCTGGGTCTCGTTGATCTGGTTGCTTCCCAGGTCAACCGGGATACCTTCAATCACCAGGGTATTTTTTCCAAACTCACGTACTTCAAAGCCGAGGCTCTTGATATCTTCCAGTAAACTTTTAGCCAGCTCGTAATCATTAGGGCTCAGCGTAACAGTTTGTGGAAATAAGCTCTGTTGCGAAGCACCTTTTCGGTCTTCCAGGTGCAGGCTAAAGCGTTCGTATAATATCCGCTCATGGGCTGCCTGCTGATCAATCAGCATTAACCCCGATTTTATCTGAGAGATGATATATTTATTGTGCAGCTGCATCAGTTGCTTCTGCACAGGCGCATATTTATCTTCAGGCCCGTTACCAGGCAGTTGCATGGCAACCTGCTCGTCAGCACTATGATTGGCTATCTCATAAAGTGAGCCCCAGTTTTTAGTGCTCTGCTGTACTTTTTCGCTATTGTTCCTGAAACCTGAAAAAGCACCTTTTTCCTGGGTCTTTTCTTCACCGCTAAAAGGGTTAAAATCAGGATTAAAACTGATACTAGGCGGCACAATTTCGTCCAGGGATTTAGGACTGATCATATTGCTGAAGGCTGTCTCCTGGTCAAAATCGATCGTTGGGCTGATATTAAACCTTCCCAGAGAACGTTTTACCGCAGAATGGATGATGGCATAAATAGACTTTTCGTCCAGGTATTTAATCTCCGTTTTTGTAGGGTGTACATTTACATCAATCTTTGCCGGGTCTATATCGATAAAAAGCACATACAATGGAAAGTTCTCCTCCGCCAGCAATTCTTCATATGCTTTGTTTACCGCATGGTTCAGATAGGCATCACGGATAAAGCGGTTGTTTACAAAAAAGAACTGCTCTCCCCTTGTTTTTTTTGCGAACTGAGGTTTACCAATAAAACCTTTTACATTGATGATGGTGGTTTCCTCCTCTACAGGAATCAGTCTTTCATTGTAATTATTTCCAAATAGATGTACAATCCTTTGTTTCAATGCAGAAGATGGCAACCTGAAAATCTCGAGGCCGTCATGGTGCAGGCTAAACGCAATTGCAGGATTGGCAAGGGATACCCTTTGAAACTCATCAATTACATGGCGCATTTCTGCAGGGTTGCTTTTCAGGAAGTTACGTCTTGCCGGCGTATTATAAAAAAGGTTTTTAATACAGATGCTTGTTCCTTCCGGTGTAGCTACCGGCTCTTGTTTTGTCACCGTGGCACCTTCAATTTCAATTAATGTCCCCAGTTCATCTCCATGCCTTCTGGTTTTCATTTCAACCTGGGCTATAGCCGCAATAGAAGCCATGGCCTCGCCGCGAAAACCCATTGTGCGGATCGCAAAAAGATCTTCTGCTTTACGCACTTTGGAGGTAGCATGTCGCTCAAAACACATACGTGCATCGGTAACGCTCATCCCACATCCATTATCTATCACCTGAATTAATGCTTTTCCGGCATCTTTAAGGATCAGTTGTATCTTATTCGCCCCCGCGTCTATAGCATTTTCCATCAACTCTTTTACTGCCGATGCTGGCCGCTGAACTACCTCTCCGGCAGCAATTTGGTTGGCAACGCTCTCGGGTAAAAGTTGTATTATATCTGACATTTATCTCCTTCGTAAAGGTTGCTAATTTAACGAAAATAAGCCTTATACGTAAATCTTTTGATTATAAATACCATTTCATGACTTAGCCCGAACAAGCTTTTTATATCTTTAACGTTTTGAAAGAACTAATCTATTTTATGACCAGAAATAACCTCGTGCAAAGCTTCTTCATTTGCATCATTGCCTTTCTTAGCCTGGGCGCTTGTGCACAGGAACATCAGAAAAATGCAGACCTGTTAAAAGTTAACACTACCATTCTTCAGCGCACTGTACTGCTCAACAATCAAAAGTCAGTAGTCCCCCTTACCGGGCTTGATAAAAAACGGATTGCCTCCGTCAGCCTGGGTTTCGGCTTTCAAACGGCCAGCGACAGCCTGTTGAACAAATACGCCAAAATAACCTCTTTCAATTCGTTCAACTACGAGCCGGCAACTACTTTATATAAGCTGGAAGATGACCTGAAATATTTCAATACAGTAATTATCTCTATCAGTGACCAGGAAGCCACCAATGCCAAATACCTCAATTTTATTAGTTCTGTGGCTAAAAGCAAATCTGTTATCATTGCGCTTTACGGCGAACAGCGGAGCCTGGTTGCCTTTGATGCAATCAATTCTCCATTGATATGGTGCCAGCAAAAAAGTACCGAAGCTGCAACCCTTGTTCCGCAGATTATCTTTGGAGGAATTGCAACCGGCAATAAATTAACCAGTAACATTTCAGGAAAATATACTTTGGGTTCTGGATTTGTCACTACAGTAAGTCGTTTGAAATATACGCTCCCTGAAGATGCAGGTGTGAATTCAGATAACCTGCGCGAAATAGATCAGATAACCGCCGAAGCCATCAGTGCAAGGGCCGCCCCGGGAATGGTGGTACTGGTAGCCAAAGATGGCAAAGTAATTTTCAATAAGGCTTATGGCACCCATACCTACGGAGGGGAGCCTGACAAAATTACGGATATCTTCGACCTTGCTTCGGTTACAAAAATAACGGCGACTACACCGATGGTGATGAGACTGGTGGAAGAGAACAAACTAAACCTTGATACCAATATTGGCTCGTACATTGCCATGGCCAGGACCTCGCCCATGAACAACATCCCCGTAAGGGAAGTGATGCTGCACCAGGCAGGCTTTATCCCTTATATACCTTTTCATGAAGGCGTGAAGGTGACCGACCACAGTACAGATTCATCTGCTGCCTACCCTACTAAAGTAGCCGACGGCTATTTCATCAGGAAAGATTATTTTAAGGATGTGATGTGGCCGAAAATGCTGAATGCCCCTATAAGGACACGCGGCAAATATGTATACAGCGACATCAGCATGTACGTGATGCGCGAAATTGTTGAACATGTTAGCGGAGAGCCGCTGAATACTTATACTGAAGAAAACTTTTATGCACCGCTTGGTATGCAGACCGCCGGCTTCCTGCCACGTAACAGGTTTAGCAGGGAACAGATTATTCCGACGGAAATGGACACTTATTTCAGGAAAACCTTACTTGTAGGATTTGTACACGATCAGGGAGCAGCACTTGCAGGTGGTGTTTCTGGTCACGCAGGTCTGTTCGCCAGTTCAAATGACATGGCTATCATGTACCAGATGCTATTAAACAAAGGGACATACGGTGGCCAGGAATATTTTAAGCCGGCAACAGTTGAGACTTTTACCTCTAAACAATCCAATGTAAGCAGAAGGGGGCTTGGTTTTGACCGCTGGGATCCTGACCTGGCAAAAAAGTATCCATCTGAAACTGCGTCATCCCAAACATTTGGTCATACTGGTTACACCGGAACGGCGGTATGGGTTGATCCATCACGCGGATTGGTATATGTGTTTTTATCCAATCGTGTAAACCCGGGAGTGACCGACAAGCTGGTGAAAATGGGTATCCGTTCGCGGATTCAGGAAGTAATCAATAAAGCTATAGACAAGGGTCTTTAATTTTTATTTGCTCAACCACAGGTGGATATAAACAGCGTTGATAACTAATCGAAAAAAGATTTTGTAATCAGCGTCAATTCTTTTATCATTGCAGCCGGTTGAGGAATTGACCGGCAATAAGCCTTCTTAGCTCAGCTGGTAGAGCAACTGACTTGTAATCAGTAGGTCATTGGTTCGATCCCGATAGAAGGCTCTAAACATTAAAAAGGCAATTTTCGCTATGAAAATTGCCTTTTTTTTATGCCTTGAAATCTTTTCTAGGTGTACTTATTTTTTCAGTCCGATTTCTCTCAAACGCTCATCAAGATATTCACCTGCAGTCATATCGGCATATACTTTCGGGTGTTCACCATCAATGCATGAATCAAGGCTGGTAAGATCCATATCAGAACGTGGATGAAGGAAAAATGGTACAGAAAAGCGTGAAGTTTTCATCAGTTCCCTTGGCGGGTTAACCACCCTGTGCGTAGTAGAACGTAGTTTGTTATTGGTTAAACGCTGTAGCATGTCCCCTACATTAACTACAATATCAGAATGGTGAGCCTTAATTGGCAACCACTCATCATTCCTCGTCAGTACTTCAAGGCCGTCTGCACTCGCACCAATCAATAAAGTAATGAGGTTAATATCTTCATGTGCACCGGCACGGACAGCATCATCAGGCAATGCATCAGGATCCTCAATAGGGAAATAATGTATGCCCCTTAAAATAGAATTTCCATTGTGTACATGGGCATCAAAATAGTCAACCGGCAGTTCCAGATAAGTAGCAATGGCCCGAAGCAGATGCTTTCCGTTACTTTCCAGCTTTTGGTAAACCTCATTGGTGATTTCATTAAAAGCAGGGATTTCTTCCAGGAACTCGTTGTCAGGATATTGGAATTTTATAGGGTCACCATCCGTAACAGTCTGGCCAATTTGCCAGAACTCTTTTAGATCAGCTGTTTTAGCACCTTTCGCAGTTTCCTTGCCTTTGCTGGTGTAACCACGCTGACCGGCAAGCTCAGGTTTTTCGTATTTAGCCTTCTGCTCAGCAGACAAACTAAATACTGCCTGGATATTCTCATATAATTTATCGATCAATTCCTGACTTAAACCATGATTGGTAATGGTAACGAATCCGGAATCATTGAAGGCTCTGCCCAGTTCATCGGAAAACTTCTTACGTTGCTGTTCAGTTCCGTCAATATAAGAACCAAGATCGAGGGTTGGAATATAAGGTGTAGACATATTTGCTAGAGTTTGAATTAACCGAAATTATAAAACAATTGTTAATAAATACATATATCGGAAAATATCAGAAGATAAAAAATTAATTTACAGCAATTTAAGTTATTAACACTTTTAGCAATCCATTTGTATTTATCAGGACACTGTCAATTTAGGTCTTATTCCCACGAATGTAAATCTACTGACAGTAAGAGTACGTATAACTCTGTTCAAATCCAGTAAATTTGTTATTGCAAAACTGATGCCTATAGCCAACCACCTACTTAACAAAACAACTTAAGCAAATGAAATACCTATCAATTATGATTTTAGTCCTTTTATCGGTTAAAACCGTTGATGCGCAGCAGAAAAAAACCCAGAAAGCTACTTTTGGTATGGGATGTTTCTGGTGTTCAGAAGCTTTATTTGACCGTTTGGTGGGCGTTACCGCAGTAAAATCAGGTTTTGAGGGAGGGAATGTTCCAAACCCATCCTATGAAGATGTATGCACCGGCACTACAGGACACGCAGAAGTGATTGAAGTAACCTACGATCCTGCAAAAATAACATATGATGAGCTCCTGGAAGTTTTCTGGAAAAGCCATGATGCCACAACGCTGAACCGTCAGGGAGCAGACGTAGGTACACAATACCGTTCGGTCATATTCTATCATACACCGGAACAAAAAAGTGCAGCAGAACATTACAAAGCCGAACTGAACAAAACCAATGCATTGGGCAAACCAGCGGTTACTGAAATAACTAAGGCACAACCTTTTTATGTTGCTGAAAGTTATCATCAGGATTATTTTGCTAAAAACAGCAATCAGCCGTATTGCAGATTGGTTATCCTTCCAAAGATGGAAAAGCTGGAAAAAGTGTTTAAAGCGAAATTAAAACACTAAACATAACCTATTAAAAAGGGGCCTGATTGTAATGATCAGGCCCCTTTTTTGTATAGTCATTGGACTAAAACTATGGAAACTTCACCCCTCTGTATTTAGTAACATCCACAACAGGGATACTTGATCCGTATTTAGCATTAATTGACTTGATAAACTCATTGGCCACAATCGCATAGCCCATCTGCGTAAGGTGGATTCCGTCGAGCGAGAAAAGGTTACCTGTAATATATGCATTGTTGACTGTTACCCCATTTACCATTTTTCCTGCTCCGCTATATTCTTTAAAAAGCGCATTGAAATCAACAACTGGTAGTCCCTTAGCCGCTGCAACAGATTTAATAGTTGCATTATAAGAATTCGTAAAATCGGCCACTACAGCTGCTTCTGCCTGATCCAGTACAAATCTATTCTCAATAGGATTTAACGGGTGCAGCCCGTAAGGCAGGCCGGCAGTGACCGTACCAATCAGATTAGCAGACCCTAAAGTCAGCACAAAATAATCCTGCGCAGTTGCTTTCCGCGGACCAGTTGCGGTCTGAATATACAAATCAGTTACCGTAGGGGCACTTGCCTGGACACCTCTAAGCAAAGACGCATAAGTCACGGTAGTAAAATATGCGGTTCCAAGGACATCCGGAATAGTGGCTAATATCCCGCCGGCACCGGTTTTCGTTAGCTCATTTACCATTGCAGTGTACTTAGTGGCAAATCTGGTTTTATCTGTAGGTGTATCTCCCCCGCCGGTACTTGCATAACCCAGGATATCGTTATTCCCTAACCACATACTAAAAAACGTAAACGGCTTGGCAGTAACAAAAGCCTGGTAACTAGTTGTGTTTCCGGGAGAAGCCGCAGGCAGTAGACGCTCAAAATAACCGTTTGCATTGCCATATCCAGAATTGTCAACATTATCAATCTTGATCCCCGGTACACCGTAATTATTAAGATCGCCAGTATATTTTGTGTAAAGGGTAACTGAACCAACGCCGGGAAGGGTAATCTGGCCCCTAACTGCTGTTTTACCTGCTACCGTTTCGGTAACCGGCAGTCCGCTGGCACTAAAACTTTTGATCCTCAGGTAACCAGATCCGTCAGGCTGGTCGGCATTGAAGAATGGAGATGTAAACGCACCACCTCCCGCAGCCTTCATCTGGCCGGCGATCATTTCGGGGTAAGAGTTCTGCTGACCTTCTAAATAAAGGCCGCCATCTGCAAAACCCGATGTAAGCGAATTTCCAACAGCTATATACCTGGTAAAATCTGCGGTTCCTTTTACGGGCACCACATCCTTGAATTCAGGCTTGCAGGAGGCCATTGAGACAACGGCGGCTACAAGGATACTTTTAAATATAAGTTCAGGCTTCATAATATTTTTCTATAAATTAACTACCATTTGTAGGTTAGAGAGATTCCGGGAATATAGGCAAGCGTTTTGAATTCTCCACTCAGATTTGTTTCAATATTGTTTTCACTCCTGGTTTTTACGTTTTCGTAAAGGAATGAGAAGTCTACGGCAAACCTTTCAGAAGCTTTGTAACCGATACCTGCACTTAACAGCAGGCGATCGGCATCAGGCACCTCCGGCGTCACATAACCTTTGCCCACCGGAGTAAAGGCATACCCTACACCCGCGCGCAATACAAGTCTTGTGGTCGCCTGGTTTTGGATACCCAATCGAAGTGCCGCAGCATCATGATAATTTCTGGGCGATTTAGTATCTGCAATCCTGCTGTTGTTATCGTAATCGAAGGCCAGTTCCTTATATTGATTCCAATGCACCCAGTTGGCGTCAAATACAATAGTGGTCTTTTCCGAAGGATAAAACCCAAAACCAATGGTGGAGGTTGCAGGTAACGGAAGCGAAGCCGTGAACTTTGTTGGAAATGAACTGATCAGTGCGTCAGGAACGCTGAAAGTGGCATCCCCGTCTTTTACCCTTGCATTTACTTTTGAACGATGGGTTATACCAATTGAAACCCCCGAAATGGTCTCCAGGTAGATACCGGCATTCCATCCAAAATCATGCGTATCACCCTTCAGTTTCGCAGTAGCTGTTTCCCCGTTACTTAATGTTAATGGAACAGCTCTGCGCAGATCTACTTTACCCTGCGAATAAACCAATCCGGCACCAATACCAATCTGGTCTGTAATTTTATAACTTAAGGTAGGTTGTACATAAATGGCCTGAAGATCAAGTGAGGTAACGGTATATTTACCCGTCCAGTTTTCCTGCCAGTGCATGGCACCACCGAACGGTGTATAGATACCTAAACCAAAACGCAGACGCCCGGCTGGGGATCCAAAAACCGCGTAACCCATCACCGGCGTAGCCAGCTTGTCCTTATTGTGCTCTGTAATGTTTGATCCGGTTTCCCTGAAGGATGTTTTAAGAAAAATAGGGCTGATACCCGCCTGTACTCCATTTTGCTTGAGGAAAGATACCGCACCCGGGTTAAAGAATACCGCCGCTTCATCTAAAGCAACGCCTGTTCCGGCACCGCCCATGGCAATTTGCTTCTGACCCTGAAGGTTAACCTGAAATGACTGGGAATAGCCGAGAATTGGCACCGCCAGTAAAATACTTAGTAAAATCTTTTTCATAAATATTTGGTTAGTTCTGTACTGTATGTTAGCCTGGTTAAATTAACAAATACCCAAATTCTTACAATTAACAATCATGAGAAAATCCTATCACGGACCTCATTAATTCTATGCAAGCATAACAATTAACGAGTTTAATCATTAAAAAGATTTTATCCAAAAAAAAGATCTAATTTTTTCGTTTAAAATTTCAGGGTTATCATTAAAAAGTAAAAACGATAGCATATCACAAATTAACGTGATAACATCTATACCTTTAGAACAAAGTAGAAACAATTAAGGTTTTGAAAGTATATATCTAATCGAAAACAAATAGCATGAGTTTATTGGACGCGCTGAAATGGCGATACGCAACTAAAAAAATGAGCGGTGAAAAAGTACCGCAGGAACATGTTAATCAGATAATAGAAGCGGCCCGACTGGCACCTACTTCTTCTGGTCTTCAGCCTTTCAGGATCATTGAAATTACAGATCCGGAATTGAAAGAAAAAATCAAACCTGTTGCCTACGGTCAGGCCCAAATTACCGATGCCTCCCATTTATTGGTTTTTGCTGCATGGGATAAATATACAGAAGAAAGAATCAGGTCTGTATTCTCACATGCCAACCAGGAACGTGGTTTACCGGACGAATCTCCTTCTGATTATGAAGTGCAGTTAACCGGTAGCTTGTTATCAAAAACACCGGAAGAAAATTTCGCGCACGCCGCCAGACAGGCATATATCGGATTTGGTGTAGCTATAGCTGAAGCCGCTTTGTTAAAAGTGGACGCCACGCCGATGGAAGGTTTTAACGGCCCCGAGCTGGATGAATTACTTGGTCTTAAAGAAAGAGGCCTGCGCAGCGTTACTATCCTTGCCTTAGGCCACAGGGCTGAAAGTGGCGACTGGCTGGTAAACCTTAAAAAGGTCCGTACACCGGCCTCGCAGTTTTTAATAGAATTCAATTAAGGTTTCCGCACCGCTTTACAAAGGCTGTATCAAATATGATACGGCCTTTTGTCTTTATATCACCCCCATATAAGTTCAGCAGTTCATATACCTTCGGTACTTTACCACTTTTTAAATGTCAAAAAATGTTAAAGCTCTGGCAACATACCACAGCACATAGGTTAATTCAATATATTAGCACATTAATCCAGTATTATCAGATATACATGAACTACTTAAAATTATCATTTGCATTATTTATACTTTGTTTTTCTGTTCACCTTAGTGCCTCAGCCCAACAGGATACTACTATTTTAAACAATATTCTAAATAAGTCAAAGATTATTGCTGACAGATACCCGACAGAAAAGGTTTATCTTCACTTTGACAAACCCTACTACAGTGTAGCAGATACCATCTTCTTCAAAGCTTATCTTACATTTGAACAAAATGTGCCTTCGCCGCTGAGCAAGGTGGTGTATGTAGATATTCTAAACAGCCAGGATTCGATTGTAAAATCACTCAAACTACCAGTAACCAATAGCGTGGCCTATGGCAGCCTCGACCTGGATATGATCAACTTTAAACAGGGTAATTATTATGTCAGGGCTTATACCGTCTGGATGTTCAACTCAAGCCCTGAATATTTCTTCACTAAAACCATCCCTATTGGAGAAGCTATCGATAAAAAGCTGATCACCAATATCACCTATAATAATACCCAAACTGATAAGGGACAAACCATCGACGCAAAAATCCAGTTTAAAAATATGGATAAGATACCCGTCGCCGGCAAGCCCGTCACCTGGAACGTTACTTCAAATTATGAAGTGGTTAGTAAGGGAAAAGGGGTAACCGATCAGAACGGTATTGTACGCATCAATATTACCGGAAAGAAAAATGAACCCATCACACTGGGTAACCTGGTAACAGAACTAAATATGGGCAACCAGGAGACACTCACCGCTTCGTTTGTTTTGAAACCCACGATAGGTAACAACGACCTCCAGTTTTTCCCGGAAGGGGGCGAACTGATCAAAGGTGTGCCTGCACAAATTGCCTTTAAGGCCATCAGCCCAAAAGGATTGGGTATTGACGTTGCAGGTACAATTACGGATAACGAAGGCAACCAGATCACCACATTTACCTCCACACATTTAGGAATGGGCTCTTTCTATCTCAATGCTGAAGGCACAAAAACCTATAAGGCAAATGTCACCTTTAAGGATGGCACAAAGAAGAGTTTCAACCTGCCTAAATCTATTGAGTCAGGAATTTCAATACAGGCCACAACCACCAATCCGGATCTCATCAATTTTAAAATTGTGGCCAATGACAGTTATTTCCAGCAGAACCAGGGCAAGAACATTTACATTGTGGCGCAGAATGGCGGCCGTATCTATTATGCCGCGCAGTCCAAACTGGCGACACAAGTTACCGCTGCAAAAATACCTTCTGACAAGTTCCCTTCAGGAATTATACAAATGACATTGTTCGGGTCTGATGGACAGCCCATCAGTGAGCGCCTGATTTTTGTGTTGCACAAAAATGCAATGAACCTCACGCTGAAAACAGACCTTCCGGCGTACAAACAGAGACAGAAAGTAAAAATGACCATCTCGGCGAAAGATTCTACACAACGCCTGGTTGGTGATTTTTCTCTCAGTGTTACCGACTTCCAGAAAGTACCAGTGGATGAAAATTCTGAAACAACGATCCTCAGTTCGCTTTTGCTTACGTCAGACCTGAAAGGATTCATAGAACGCCCAAATTATTATTTTGTTAAAACAGATGAGAAAAAACGACAGGAACTGGATGTACTTATGCTGACACAGGGTTACCGTCGCTTTTCATATAAGGAAATATTGAACAATAGCTTCCCTGCTACCAGCTACCTGCCTGAGCAGGGTATTACTATTACAGGTACGCTGAGAGACAGAACAGGTATGCCCGTTAAAAAAGGTGCTTTGCGTCTTACCAGCCCGGGAAGAACGCTTTCATCAGAAACACTGACCACCAATTTGGGACTATTTACTTTCCCAAACCTGGTTTTTGAAGACGGCGCCGAGCTGCTCATCAACGCCAAATACAATGCCGCGGGAAGTAACATGATGATCATGCTTGACAATCCCCCATTCCCTGAAGTGACGAAAAACCCTAACATGGCAACCGAACTTGTCAATATAGACAGCACATTATCTTCTTATCTGGATAACAGCAAAAAGCAATACAGTAACCTGCGTACCCTGAAAGAAGTTAAGATTACCGGCGCCACGGTTAAAAAACCGAGCCATGCAGATCACATGGCACTTACAGGATTAAGCATGATGGCCGACCATCAGATTGACGGTGAGCGTTTCAAAGACTGTAACGACCTGCTGATGTGTCTGAAAACGATGGCCGTAGGAATGACCTTTGATATTGATAAATTCTACGTGAGCCGGAGTTATAACCAGGGCGACAGGACACCTGTGCAGATATTTATCAATGGAAATGCAGTAGACGTAATTTCCGTTGGCAGCGTAATGCCACAGGACGTAGAATCGGTAGAAATCTTTACACAGGATCAATTGGGTCTGGTTTTTAAACAATACCAGTGTAACGGTGTAATTGTCATCAACACCAAAAAGGTGGAGAAATCGAATATTAGCATTGCAGATCTGAAAAAAATGATGCCGCAAAGCAATATGCTTAAATTTACGCCTAAAGGATATACCAGGGCAAAGGAATTTTATTCACCGAAATACCTGACCCAAACCAGTTCTTATACCGGCAACGACCTCAGGACAACCATTTACTGGAACCCTAAAATTATGACCAATGCCACTGGCGATACTGTCCTTGAATTTTTCAATGCAGACGGAAAAGGAACGTATCGTGCCGTGATTGAAGGTGTAGATGTGAATGGAAACGTAGGCCGCTATGTTTACAAATACATAGTGAAGTAATACGGCACCGGAAATAATATACCACGTTCCGAAAACACTCGAAATATAAAGCCCTCCCTGAATTCATCTTCGGGGAGGGCTTTTTTTATGATTGGTATGCTATTCGTTACCTTCCAGATCGTATTTACATTTCAGGCCATCAACAGTCATAACCCCTTCAAATACCTCGTCGCGACTGTGGTCTTCACCGCAATTCCATAAAGAAAAGCCTTGTATATAGCGGTCCAGGTCCCTGTCTATTTTTAATTTTGCCCCTACCGGAACTTTTAATACCAGTTCGATTTCCTGATCGCGCCAGCTCGCATTTTTCATCAGGTGCAATTCCGGACTGAACATCAATACCGAATCCCGTTGTTTAAAATCGTACCTGATGTTTTTTGCATGGTATAAGGCAGTTTCAAAATTGATGCCTTTAGCACTGTAGGCCTGGCTAAGGGAAGCTGTATTCCCTTCACTTTTTTCTATCCTGATGCTTACATTTCTGGGCATATTCATTGGCCCGCGGTCGTCGTTTTGTATTACCCTGCCAATATACTCTGCTGAGTTTAACTGATAGCGCAGGCTGTCTTCCTTGCTGAAAAAACGCGACCTGTCCAGATTGAGCTTATATAAAGGGAGTGTCCTCACCGGAATATTCTGAACAAACTCTGCCTCTTCCCTAAATTCGTTGGTGATTTTTGCCACATAAAAAATTCCGACTGATAAACCGCAAAGCCAGATCAACAACAAGACATAAGAAAAAGTCCTGCTCACCCTTCTGCTATTGAATGCTACGCTGATGGATGAAAGTATCAAAGCCACTAAGGGTATCGTAACGACAACCAGTGCCGCAATCACAAACGACGCAAAATAAGATTTGTCCACAATATTTAAAGGGAATACCCCGCTTGCCCCAGAATCCCAGATTCCCAGTAGCGCAGCAACCGCAATCAGTGCCCCTATCACCATCAATGAACCGGTCATAATAATGATGATGGCAATAAACTTAAAGATAGTCTTGCCCGCACCCTGCATAAATACGCCCAGTACTTCAATAAATTCGGCTATAAAACTTCCCGAGCGTTTTACCATCGGCCGCATTTCATCAGTGGCGGTCCTGAAATTATCCTTTATGCTGGTCAGCTCCTCTTCGAAATTCTTTTTAAACCCCTGCAGGTTTACTGTTTCCCCCCGCATTGACATTTTTTCAGAACGGGTACGTGCTTTAGGGATAGACACCCATAAAATCAGGTAAGCAATCAGTCCTGACCCGCCCAAAAGTACTGTCAAAACAGCTATCACCCTTAAAATGCTCACATCCATCCTCAGGTAATAACTTAATCCCGAGCACACTCCGGCAACCATTGCTTCATCCGTATCCCTGTAAATCTTTCCTCCTCCAAACAAGCCATAACTGCTGCTTTGTTCGCCCGCAATCGGTTCTTCCTCGGCACCGCTTTCAAAGTCCTTAACCGAACCCATCAATTCTATCACCACCTGAACATCGGCCAGCTCTATCACCTGCTTCTGCTGGGCCTCCAGCATCTCAGCAAACATTTCAGCAATACGGTTCTCTATGTCACTTACAATCTCAAAATCATCAGCGCTTTTACCAAAATGCTGTTTTACTTCTACCAGGTAGGCAGTGAGCAATTCATAGGCATCTTCCTCTATGTGGATGATCGAGTTCCCTATGTTTATATTTAAAGTTCTTTTCATTATTCCTTAGTTTTTTGTGAGCGGTTTAGCTTATTTATCATCTACGCCTGGAGGCTAAGATTTGGTTCGGTTCTTTGATTTTGAAATTGCAAATGACAGTTCCTGCCAGGTACCATCCAGCTGCGACAGCATTAAAGTGCCTTCAGGGGTTAACGTATAATATTTCCGCGGAGGCCCGGAAGTAGACTCTACCCAGTTATAACCGAGCAGTCCGTTATTCTTTAACCTGGTTAATAATGGATAAAGGGTCCCTTCCACCACCAGTAACTTTGCCGACTTTAATTCTGCAATAATATCAGAGGCATAAATCTCACCCCGTGATATGATTAAAAGCACACAATATTCAAGTATGCCTTTTCGCATTTGTGTTTGCGTATTTTCTGCTATCATAATTCAAAGATATGCGTTTCATATAGTATTATGCAATACATAGTACTGTAAGAAATCAAAATATATCTCAACACGCTGATTTATAAATAAATAAATTTAACATCCCTTAACTTTTTACACATATAAATTGCTTAATTTTAGGGTTGGAGAAGAGGATTCCAATAATATTATTCAAATACTACAATTCCAGTAGTATATCCTGTTTACAATATTCTACTTTTGCACATCCAAAAAGAACGCTGTTGAATGCTGAAAAAATCTATTGAACTCATTAAACTTGAAGCTGCTGAAAACAACAGCAATTCATTAAAAAGAACACTTGGCCCGCTAAACCTGATCCTTATAGGGGTGGGGTTAACGCTTGGCGCAGGACTATTTTCCATTACGGGGCTGGCCGCAGCAAATTACGCGGGGCCGGCAGTTACGCTGTCTTTCATTATCGCAGCCCTGGGTTGTGGCTTTGCCGCCCTCTGTTATGCAGAATTTGCATCTATGATTCCCGTTGCAGGCAGCGCGTATACTTATTCTTATGCGACCATGGGCGAATTTTTTGCCTGGATTATTGGCTGGGACCTGGTACTGGAATATTCCGTTGGCTGTGCCACAGTAGCAATCAGCTGGTCGCAGTACTTAACACGCTTCCTTTCCTCTTTTCATATATACCTGCCTGCCCAACTTACGCTTTCTCCATTTGAGACTGCAAAATTGAGTGACGGCACAATCGTACACGGATGGATCAATGTACCGGGCGCATTAATTGTGGTATTGATGACCCTGATCGTTATCAGGGGGACAAGGGGTTCAGCTATCGTAAATGGTGTGATCGTATTTTTAAAAGTGGGTGTGGTTCTGGTTTTTATTGCCCTTGGCTGGCAATATATTGATCCCGCCAATTACAAACCTTACATTCCGCAAAACACGGGTGAATTTGGTCATTTTGGCTGGAGTGGTGTTTTGAGGGGAGCTGCATTGGTATTTTTTGTATTTATTGGCTTTGATGCCGTAGCAGCTTCGGCTCAGGAAACCAAGAAACCATCACGCGATCTCCCTATCGGCATATTGGGTTCGCTGCTTGTATGTACAGTGCTTTTTGGATTATTTGGACACGTGATGACCGGACTGGCAAACTATAAAGAATTTGCAGGCAGTGGTGCACCTGTGGCCATTGCTATAGAAAAAACCCCTTTCGCCTGGTTGAGCCAGGCCATTATACTCGCCATTCTTATTGGCTATACCTCAGTCATCCTGATAGACCTGATGGCACAATCGAGGATGTTTTATTCCATCAGCAGGGATGGCCTTTTACCTAAAGTATTTTCAGACCTTCATCCAAAATACAAAACACCCTACAAATCAAACATCATGCTCTGCATATTCATTGCTTTGTTTGCTGCTTTTGTTCCAATAACCGTTGTGGGCGAAATGACCAGTATAGGTACCTTGCTTGCTTTCCTAATGGTTTGTGTAGGTATACTCATCCTCAGAAAAACAGATCCTGCTGCAGAGCGACCGTTTAAAGTTCCGCTTGTACCGTTAATTCCGATATTGGGAATCCTTACCTGTTTAGGCATGATGGTGTTCATGCCATGGGAAACCTGGTTACGACTGGTGGTATGGCTGGCTATTGGCCTGGTCATCTATTATTGTTATGGAAAAAAGAACAGTGTACTCAGGAAATCGTTGCATAAATAGTACACTTATCAGTACAAATAGCAGTTATAACATGTTATAAATGAAGGTATTTATTAAAATAAAAAATCCTTTGTCAATTCAAAGAAAGAATTAGTAACATTTTAACAGTGGTTAGATTTCTGGCTTATGGTTTGTATGAATGACAACATACTGTTTACATTAAAACTATCTATCATGCTAGCGAAATTAAACCTATTATTCCCAGCTTTTGCAAGGCAAGAGCGCGCGACACAACAAAGAGCATTGACCCACAAACAATGGATTAACGCAGATAGGATAGTGATGGCCTTACTGTTCGTAGGCGTTATAGCCGGAGCAATAATATTCTCCTGATACAAAAAAGACTTTAAATAATATATTAATTTTTGAGCACCTGGAACCAGGTGCTTTTTTTATAGCAATAAGGTGTCTATCCGGTGTGCCTGAACCCGTCCTTGTGATGCCGCCCAGGAGTAAATCGTATAATGACCGTCCTGCGAGGCCACCATCGCTACTGCATCGTTCTGATCGTGTACAAACTGCGCCGCCGACAAATGACGTGTTCCGCCTACTTTTGCGGCATGCATACCAATTGCCCCGCCCCCGGCTATGGGTTCAACAAAAGAAATTTCTTCTATCAGGTCTTTACCTTTTGCACGTCCTATTTTAGCACCGAAGGCCAGTAACTCAAACTCATCTGTAATTACCGTAGCGCCATCAACAGCTGTTAATCCGGCAAGATGCTCAACTTCGCGTTTCAGCGCCGTTTGCCAGAAGATCTGGCTTGCCTCTTTGCGTTCCTGGCGCAGCAAATTTGATAACCCGCAAAACGCAGGCTGAATACCGTATTGGATTGGCTTGATGATGGACTGCAACCAGTTTGTAGAACCATTAGGCACCACAAGCAAGGTTCCGCCCCGTTGGTGCGAACGCATCGAAACCGCCAGCTGGATCAATACGTTAACCGTATCGTTCCAATAAGAAGGAGCGGTTAGATCCAATAAAGACAATAAAATAGGCGGAGAATCGGGCAGTCTGGCGGTATTCACATCCACAATCTTAATCTGATCACCTTTTAGTACTGCAATATTAGTAAACTTACCAAAACCATATATCCTCCGGTGTTTGATTACCAATAAGGCCGGTTCCGAAACATCCAGCACAAAGCAGAAATTAGGGATACTGGTAGTAGTGCCCCAGATATAAAGGTCACCATCTTCAAGCCAGATTCCCAGGTGGATACCCGCCCGTTCTACTCCAGGGGCAATTTTTACCAGGGTTGTAGGGTTTAAAGGTAAACGCTGCCTGAACAGGAGCGGATTACCCGCCTGCGCAGGTGGCAAAAATGCCAGTGATATTTTTGGGGAGTGGCCTTCTTCCTTACGTATACTTGCCCAGAAAGCCGCATCAATTATCGTTTCGATAATAAGTGCTGAAGGTAAGGGTGCGAGATCTTCCTCACCGCTTTCCTTTGCAGATTCCAGATGCCGGGCAAAAATAGCTTCAACCTTTGGAGCAACTATTCTCGCTGCCTGGTAAGTTGGGTTATAGGTCATGGTTTAAAGTTAAGATTTTTACGCCAATCTTCCATTTCTATCGCCGACAAAAAGCTCCAGGCCACAAAACGGCTTTGCTTTTGACCCTGAAACATATCACAGGTCCGGATCGCAGCGGCGCCGGCCCTGTCAATTGCTGCATACACAGCGGGCAGGTTTGCACTTTTAGAAACCAGGCTGGTAAACCAGCAGCATTGCGATCCAATTGCTGCACTTTCCCTTACCATATTCCTGATAAATTCAACTTCTCCTCCCCTGCACCATAGTTCCGAGTTTTGTCCGCCAAAATTGAGCACAATTTCTTTTCCCTTTTGCTTGCCCAGGTTCCGCACCTTACGTTGTGAGCCCATACCCGCTTCTTCAGCAGAAGAATGAAACGGAGGGTTACAAATAGTTACATCAAATCTTTCGCCTGGTTTAACTACCCCATTGAAAATATTTGCGGGATTATGCTGTAAACGAAAAGTTAAATCTTTTTGTAATGATGGGTTCATGGCCGCGATATTGGTTGCGGCGCTGACCGCCCTTTTATCAATGTCAGTGCCTACAAACTGCCATCCATATACCTGGTGGCCAATAATCGGGTAGATACAGTTGGCACCAACGCCAATATCCAGCACCTTAATACCATTGCCTTTAGGGATCACCTGATTATTTATTGAGGCCAGCAAGTCTGCAACATAATGGATATAGTCTGCCCTTCCCGGTATAGGCGGACATAGATAGTTTTCAGGGATATCCCAATTGGATATGCCATAAAAATGGTTAAGTAAGGCAAGGTTAAGCGTCTTTACAGCAGCAGGGTTTGAAAAATCTACAGACTGGTCGCCATAGGGATTGATGAATACAAATTGCTCAAGCTGCGGACAACTTTCAATTAACTTGGGAAAATCGTACCGTGACCGGTGCAGATTTCTGGGATGGAGTTCTTGTTTCTCAACAGACATAGTTTAACGCTTACCCCAAAGGTAAGCGTTAAATTGATATACTTTATCTTTGTACTGTAATTGAATCAGCTATTACTGTGCAAACAAACCAACGTCAGCAGCATAATATGTTGCTGTAACGAAAGATGCCTTATCAGAAACCAGCCATGCAACAAGTTCAGCGATTTCTGCAGATTCCCCTAAACGTCCTATTGGATGCTGCGCAACTAAATCTTCCATTTGTTTATCAGAAAGGTGTTTTACATGCAAAGGGGTTTTAATATATCCAGGGCCAACAGAATTGCTACCTCCGCTGTTTGCTAAAATTACCAGAATTTGGTAACGCAAACCATAAATTTTGTATGTTCTCCTAAGCTATCACCTTGCTGTTAAATCAGCTGGGGCCAAAATAAAAAGGCCGGCTAATCCAAAAGGCCGGCTTAATTTTATAAAAAATCAGATTAATGGTTCACCCGGACAGGTTTATCTGTAGATACCTGCACGCGTTTCATACAATACAATCCAAAAAACAGGATGTAAGCGTAACAAGCTACAGGCAAAAAGAATGAATTTTGAATTCCAATGGAGTCTGCCAGACCGCCCTGAACCAATGGCACCAATGCGCCACCTAAAATAGCCATTACCAACAGAGACGATCCCTGACTAACATATTTACCCAAACCTGATATGGCAAGAGTATAAATATTTGAAAACATAATAGAGTTAAAGAGTCCGATCCCTAAAATCGGATACAAGGCCATGCTTCCTTTACTGAAGACAGAGATCAGCAATAATGCAATGTTCACTCCTGCAAAAAGAACCAGCGTCCGGGCAGGCGCAGATTTTCCAATCACAAATGCAACAATATTCAGCACGATAAAGATGATAAAGAAGCTGGTCTGTGCGAAAGTAAGGTCCACAATACTAAACACAAGCAGATAAACCGCAGCAGCGGCGACAATCATATAGATCAGCTTTTTGGCTTGTGCCAGGCTGCTTAAAGAGATAGCTCCAAGGAACCTGCCGATCATGGCACCGCCCCAATATAAGGCAAGATAGTTTTTACTGACAATTTCAGGAAGGTTCATGATATCCTCCTGCGCCATAAAACTGATCAGCAGACTTCCAATGCCAACTTCGGCACCCACATAGCAGAAGATACCCAGAATTCCCATTTTTAACTGAGGAAATTTAAGCGCGCCCAGTCCTCTTTCGTCCGACTCCTCAGAGCTGAAAGAAGGAAGTTTTACCTGACTGATGATGATTGCCAGTGCGATAAGAATTCCGGCAAAAATCAGGTAAGGTATCCGGGTAGAATCTGCAGTTATTTTGCCATCCTGTAAAAACAGTGTGAAAATAAGGTGACCACCCAGTATAGGTGCAATGGTGGTTCCGAAAGAGTTAAAGGCTTGCGTAAGGTTTAAGCGGCTTGAAGCACTTTCTTCGGGGCCTAGCAAGGTAACATATGCATTTGCCGTAATCTGAAGAATGGTAAAACCTAAGCCCAGCACAAAAAGTGCGGCAAGGAATACACCATACACAGACAAACTTGCCGCAGGATAAAAGAGACAACACCCTACCGCCGAAAGTACAACACCAGCAATAATTCCCTTTTTATAACCTACTTTATTAATTGGGTCGCCCTGGTAATAAGAGATCAGGAAGTAGATCAGTGACCCTATAAAGTATGCACCAAAAAAAGCAAACTGTACCAGCATAGATTGCAGGAAGGTTAAACTAAACAGTACTTTAAGATGTGGGATCAAAATATCGTTCATGCAGGTAATAAAACCCCACATAAAGAAAAGGAGTGTCATTGTAATAAGTGGGATAATTGAACTGTTTTTTTTAACGGGGGTACTGATTTCCATGTTTGATTAGTGTATCTGGTTTAATTTTGTTTATTCTTTGCTCGTCAACTAAGTGTATTAAGTACACAAATAAACTGTTTAGTACACGAATAATTGTGTTGATTAGGTAAAAAATTGATATTATAGAATATTAAATCAAATATTAGTTTTAATTTATACGTTTGAGGGACTGATAAAAAGATATGCGAAGATTAATAAAAAGTTTTGGGTATGCATTGTCCGGAATCGCTTATACTATAAAAACACAAATGAACTTCCAGATCCATATGGCTGCGATTGTATTGGTAGCACTGGCAGGATGGTATTTTCAGTTATCTTCAGGAGATTGGTTGTGGATCATTTTGGCTATTGGCCTGGTGCTGGTAACTGAGTTATTGAATACTGCGATAGAGCAGCTGGTGAACCTGGTATCCCCGGAGTTTAACACCCTCGCCGGCCGGGTCAAAGATATTGCGGCCGGGGCCGTGTTGATAGCAGCAATTTGTTCTGTAGTAATAGCCGCTATCATTTTTATCCCAAAACTAATCTGATCATGCTTCACAAAACACGGGGTATTGTTTTAAAAACTACTTTATACAGCGAAAGCAGTGTGGTAGTCCAGATTTTCACCTCGAAATTTGGTATACAGTCCTACCTGGTTAATGGGGTTAAGCGGCCTAAGGCAAAAATCAGAATGAATATGCTGCAGCCGCTGCATCTGGTAGATATGGTAGTTTACCACAAGGCTAATACGAGCATACAGCGAATTTCAGAACTCCGGCCCTCCCCTGTTTTCAAGAGTATCCCATATGATATTATTAAGAGTACTATCGTGATGTTCCTTAACGAGGTACTTTATAAAAGTATACGCCAGCAAAATGCTGATGAGAATATCTTCGATTATATCTTTAGCGCGGTTTGCTGGTTTGATGAGACCGAAAACGCCGGTGCCAATTTTCACCTTGCCTTTCTGCTAAAGTTATCACGGTTTTTAGGATTTGCCCCTAGCACACAAACAAAGAGTGATCAAAGCTATTTTGACCTGCAGGAAGGGGAATTCAAATCGCTGCCCCCAATACATCCCTATTTTATTGAGAAAACGGCCGCAAGTCTATTTATTACACTGTTTATTACACCCTTTGAAAAATTAAATGAAATAAAAATAGACAATACAACAAGAAGGCTTATCCTCGATAAGATACTGGTATACTATACGTTACACACGGCGTCTTTTGGAGAAATAAAATCCCACCAGGTCCTGGAAGATGTCTTATCATAAAAATATTCAAAAAGTTTTGGAGATTTAATTTAGAGGTGTATATTTGCACTCCCAACAACGGGGAACGGCTTACTCAGCCAGCTTCGTGCAAAAGAGTAGAACCAAGGGGAGATTAGCTCAGCTGGTTCAGAGCACCTGCCTTACAAGCAGGGGGTCACTGGTTCGAACCCAGTATCTCCCACCAAATAAGCCCTTCAGATTCCTTTGAGGGGTTTTTATTTGAAGAAACAGCAAACCATGCTGACTACAAATGGTAAGAACCGAAGGGAGATTAGCTCAGCTGGTTCAGAGCACCTGCCTTACAAGCAGGGGGTCACTGGTTCGAACCCAGTATCTCCCACCAAAAAACGCCTTTCAGTTCGTACTGAGAGGCGTTTTTGTTTATATCCGGTTTGACCTATCTCCAGGCACCCAGGATTAACCCCATCACTGTCAGCGCTACAGTCATATATCCTGCATTGATCAGCATATACCGGGTTGATTTACGCTCAAACTGTCCAATGATAAAAATAGCCATGGCCACCCATCCAAATCCAGCCAGAAAGCCCGCAGTTGCACCCCACGCGGCATCTGTTTTTACATCGTTTAAAAACATAGCCAGATTAAAAGCCATTACAAAGGAAAAGAGAAAAGTCAGTCCAAAGATTTTCCCCATATTAGAATTCTTCATTCCTTCTTCAGTAAAGCCGTTCTCTTTCATCCAGGCTTTTGCAAATAACAATGGAGAGTACCATAGTCCGCCAATAGCAAACCCGGCAATAGTAGCTGCGAAAACAGCAGCCCAGTTTAATGTTGAGATATTCATGATCAGTTCTATTTGGTAATTAAAGATAATCAGTTCTCTGCTATAATGCTACCAAATAAAAAATGTTGCTTATGGCACATGTCTCATACTCAAAATAATACGAGCCTTTTTCCGCGAAAAAAATAATTGCTATTTTTGAGAACAAATAGATAAATACAAAAGGCCGCCCCAAAATAAATTGAGGCGGCCTTTTTAATCAATCAGCGTATTACTTCTTGTTCTTCACATATTTTTCTAACCAGGAATCCTGTTCCCAGAAAGTATGCATAACCGATTCACGGCTTCTGTAGCCATGAAATTCTTTAGGCAGCATCACCAGTCTTACCGTTCCGCCATGTCCTTTGATTGCACTGTACAACCTTTCACTTTGAATAGGGAAAGTACCTGAGTTATCGTCATCAATACCATGCGTCATCAGTAAGGGAGTTTTGATCTTGTCTGCATAATTGAAAGGAGACATTCTGTTGTATACATCCGGCACCTGCCAGAAAGTTCTTTCTTCCCCCTGGAAGCCAAAAGGTGTAAGGGTACGGTTATAGGCGCCACTACGTGCAATTCCAGCAGCAAACAATTTAGTGTGCGCCAGTAAATTGGCTGTCATAAAAGCTCCATATGAATGCCCGCCCACTGCAATTCTGTTCCTGTCAGCTACACCCATGTTCACCACATAGTTGATCAGGGACTGTGCATTATCTTCGATTTGCTCCAGAAAAGTATCGTTAGGCTCATTCTTACCTTCACCAACAATAGGCATATCTGCATTGTCCAATATGGCATATCCTCTGGTCACCCAGTAAACCGGAGAGCGGAACGCCAGTCTTGTATAGCGATATGGTGATCCTTTTACCTCACCCGCAGCACTAAGGCTCTTAAATTCTCTTGGGTAGGCCCAAATCAGCACAGGTAACGGTCCGTCTTCCTTCTTATAACCTTTAGGAAGGTATAACGTTGCTGAAAGTTTGATGCCATCTTTACGCGGATAAGACAACAACGTTTTTTGAACACCTTTCAACGATGGATAAGGATCAGCAAATTCGGTTATCTTTTTTTCACCACGGCTTTTCAGCGTTATTGCATAATAATTGGGTGTTTCTTCTGTAGATTCCCTCGAAATATAAACCACACCGGTGTTATTGAAGAAAACCGGTTCTTCGTAAAATGGTGCTTTTGATTTAAATAAGGTGTCTTGTTTATTGGTGAGCAGGTTCCACTTCAAAACAAATGGCCTGTCACCAAGACGTGAAGCCCCTGTACCCGTTGTAAAAACTACAGGCTGGTCTCCCTTGTCAAACAGCAATACATTTTTTGCATGAACAAAGCGTCCCGGATCTACATAGGCATTTTCAGATGAGGTACTTGGCAATGCTTTAACCACCGCTCCGGTTTCCGGGTTGATCACAGTCATTTTAGAAGTCCGTTCTTTTCTGGAACGTTCTCTTACCACAGCATATTTTGCGTTACCCCATTCTACACCACCGTATCTTGAGACTACTGCAAATAACTTTTGTGGTGTAGCGTTAAAAGGTGCTTTTAACGCAAACAAGGCATCGTGGAAAGGCGTGTTGTTTTTTGGATTTCCCTGATCCTGTGCTTCGGCCCAAACTAAGGTTTCAGGGGCATCACCCCTCCATTCGTAAGCACGCGGGCCTGTTGCTACCACATCAAAACCCGTTGGTAGTTTATCTGCCAGTGGTGCCTTGTACAATTCCTTAACCAGTTTTCCTTCAGTATCTAAAATATCCGTATTGAGCGGAAAATAATTGATAGGCACCAGGTAAGAATAAGGTTTCTGCACAGTTTGCACCATCAGGTATTTACCATTGGGTGAATAGGCCACCTTACTGTATATTTTTGGCCCGCCAATGTTAACAGCCGTTCCGCTCAAATCCACAGATTTGAGCTGAGAAGTAAGGTAATAATCCATTAAACTTTCATCATATGGGTTTTCCAGCAGATACTGATACGTCCTGGAAGGCGTAACAACGCCCAGGTTTTGTTGCACTACCGGACCTGTAGGCACAATGCTCTCCACAGGTTGCGCTCCGCGCGAAGGATCTATAAACTGGGCCAGAATATGTTTTCCATCTGGGTTCCATTGTAAAGTTACCCCAAAGGCGTCATTTAAAAACTCAGGCGACAACTTGGTAGCTTTGTAAGTTTTTGTATCCGCAAGCCACAATTCTACGCCTTTAAAATCATTGTTACTAAAAGCAAAGTACTTCCCATCCGGGCTCCATGAGATATTCGATATCCTGTAGTTTGCAGGAAGTCCCTCCAATTTAGATTCTTTACCCGTCTTCACATCTTTTACGAGTATACTTTCAAATACTCCGGATAATTCTGATTCCGTTGAATTATTTGCTGGGTTAATCTTAATCCCCGCCACACCGATCACGGGTTGCGCAACATGTTGCATGGATGCATAACCCGGAGCCTGCAAGATCAACATCAGGCTACCGTCTTTACTAAACTCTGCGGTTGGGTTTGACGGCGCATCCACCAGGTCCACAATACTTTGGGGCGGCAGCTGATATTTTAAGTTTTCCTGTGCATAAACAGAAAATGTAGTTCCTACTGTTAAAAACAGGCCTATTATTTTTGTCTTCATATCATTATTTAAACTTTAGTTTTCGCCCATCAGGGCAGTTATGAGATTTGGTAATTTAATTATTTTCCATTAACCGGTTTAGGATTAATTCATTGCTTGGGATAGGGAAGATGTAGTTTTGGGCAGTTGGCGATGCAGCAGGTACGGAATGTGCAGGTTTCGCTGGAATTTCCAAGCCTAAACGCATAATATCTGCATTGCGGATACCTTCACCTAAAAACTCTATACGTCTTTCTTTTAAAATAGCATCTACAAATGTTGCATTGCTGGCAAAACTGCTTGCAGTATAAGTAGTGGTTTTATCCGAACGGCTCCTCACCGCAGCTAATAGGGAAAGAGCCCTGCTGTTCACTCCTGCATTAGTTTTGGCCAGTGCTTCTGAAAGGTTGAGCATCACTTCTGAATAACGGATCACTGGTGCATTATCCAGATATGGCGAGGCTTGCTTATATTTTGTCAACCACAATTTTCCGGTTCTTGTTCCTTTTAATAAAAAGCTTCTGCGTTCATCTGCTGCTGTCCAGGTCGGATCTGCCGGCAGCCCATCCGGGTTCAGGTTAAAATTTGCCGCACCATTACTGGTAGCCGAACCCCCGTCACCAGTTCCCGGTAAATAATAACCTCCTAAAGAAGTACCCGGTACATCGTTGCTTGAAAAAGGCATCGAGAAAATGGATTCAGTAGTAGTATATGGTGCATTAAACACCGCTGAAATACTTGCATTTAAACCATTGGCTACACCGGTTGCCGAAACATATGGCGCTGCTACCGGAACAATTTTATTGGCCTCTGTAATCACACTCTGATAGTCCTGCATACTGAGGTACACCCTGGTTTTTAATGCTATGGCCGTATTTTTATGTGCCCTGGTAGTATTAAGGACCGCAGTACTGTAGTTAGCAGGCAAATTTTGTTCAGCAAAATTCAGGTCCAGCAAAATTTGATCATACGTTTCTTTTACAGTACTTCTTTTTAAATCGTAGTTGCCGCTGTTATTATTAGCAGTCAGTCTCAATGGCAATCCTGGTCTGGATCCTGCACCGTTTAAGTAAGGTTGGGCATACAACTGAAGTAAGTAGTAATAACTGAGTGCCCGCGCCAATCTGGCTTCTGCAATATAATTTTGGGCAATAGTCTCGCCTACCACAGCAGTCCCTTGTTTATCCATACCATCTATAAAAACATTGGCCGCGTTTATGGCCTGGTAGCCATCTTCCCAAATGTCCTGTACATCGCCGGTTGTGGTGGCGGTCAATAACTGATAAGTGGTAGCACCTGCCGCAGCATTCAAGTTGGTTGATATAAAATCGCCCGCACGCACGTCACTTGCAATCAGATAGAATGAACCTAAAAAACCATTTGCCTTGAGCCTGAAATAGATTCCATTTACCTGGGCCTTGATGCGGTCGGCCGTAGAAAACGCATCCACATCTGTAATTAAGGTGGTAGCCTGAGGGTTGAGGTATTGGTTCTTTTTACATGAAGACAACAGCGTTAAGCCAGTACCTAAAATAAGTACCATTTGAAAACTGTATCTATATATTATCGATCTTGTTATCATGATCTTTATAATTATTAATGTTAAAAAATATATTTATACACGCTTAAAAGCCAAAGTTTAAACCAATCACAATTGCCCTTGCATTTGGCGACTGGTTTTTATCTATTCCCTGCGAGATTGCTGTATTTGCATTCGTAGTTACTTCAGGATCAATTCCAGAATACTTAGTCAGTAATGCAAGGTTTTGCCCGCTTACAAATACTTTGGTATTGGTCAACTTAAATTTGCTGATGAAACTTATTGGTAAAATATAGGATAACATTGCGCTTTTCAGGCGTAAAAAATCGGTTGAACTCACGTTGATATCCAGCGGCATTGTATTTCCATTTGAAACGTTATCGCCATTTACTACCCTTGCAATATCTGTCTGCTGGCCTGGGGTCTGCCATCTGCGCAGCATATCTGTAGAGTTGTTCCAGAACCTGTTATCTCTCAATGAAGCCTGGGTACCATTGATCATATTGCCGCCAAGCTGATATGTTAACAGCACGTTCAGCTCAAATCCTTTGTAATTAAATACGTTAGACAATCCTCCGAATATTTTTGGCGCCGATTGTTTATAGATCACCGCATCTGAAGAGGGTGTAATGGCCGGCGCCTGAGTATTGTCTTCATACGACCATTGGTAACGCGATGGCGAAGTAGCAGTTACTACATGCTGATACAGCACCTTTCTTCCTGCCTGGTTTAAAAAGATCCTTCTTCCTGTTTGTTCGTCAACCCCACCAGTACGCACGGCATATATCATTCCCGCAGAATAACCCGGCAATGTGATGGTAAGGGCATCGCCGCTACCACTAATCAGACTCGGTACCCCTGCGGCAAGTTCAGTTACCCTGTTTTTATTTGCCGTGATATTGAATGAAGTGTTCCAGCTAAAATTATCCTTCCTTATCGGTGAGCCGCTTAATGAGAATTCATAACCCTGGTTATACATTTTACCAACATTCTGCAAAATTGTATTGTTGGTTTCGTTAGGAATACCTACTGACGGAGGAAGCGGAACGCCAAATATCAATCCATCTATATTATTCCTGTAATAAGCCACTTCTCCGACCAATTTATTGCTAAACAAGCCAAAGTTTATGCCTACATCAGTTTTTTTACTGGTCTCCCATTGCAAATCTGAGTTTCCCGTAGCAGAATAGATCAGACCTGATTGTCCTCCATATAATGCGGCTGAATATGTATTAATCGCACCAAAATCTGTCAGGCCTCCAATATTCCCTACTTTACCATAACTTCCACGCAGTTTGAATGTGCTAACGATATCACCTATCCCATTCTTGGCCCAAAACCCTTCTTTCGCAAGGTCCCATCCGGCAGACAAGCCCCAGAAAGTTCCTTTTTTATTGTTTGCGCCAAGCGCAGAATACTGATCTTCCCTGTAGTTACCGGTCAGAAAGTATTTTTGCTTATAGTTATATTGTAAGCGGGTAAACAAAGAGAAGAGATAATTATTAAAAACGTTGTTGGCAGTACTGTTGAGTACCACATTTTGCCAACCACCCTGTGGATTGGTATATAAAGGATCGGTTTGCCCGGTCACCCTTACACCAAACTGGTTCCCGTCTGTCTTTTGCTCTTCTTCACCAATTAAGAGGTTCAATGTATGGTTGCCTATCGTTTTATCGGCCGAAATAGTATTTGTCCATACCCATCGTTCCCGGCGGGTCTGCACACTTGTACTGCTACCATTTGTAGAAATAGCTTCACCGGTAAGCGGGCTGAAATAATTCTCGAACGTTACGTACCTGTTGTCTATTCCATAAATTGATTTAGCAGATAACCATGGCAAAGGATTGATCTGGAAATATGCATTGGATTGTATATTGTTAACCCTGTTATTTGAATAGTTCTTACTCATAGAAAGCACCGGATTATAAAATCCAAACCTGGTTTGGCCGGAAAGGTGACTTTCATTATCCTGCATACCTAGAAATCCTGCTGACGTAGAATTGAATGAGCCGTCTTTATTGTATGGCGAAGCAATTGGCGCACTGATTAATGCCAGTCTGGACATGCCCCCTGATGCAGAAGAGTTACCACGGGACCCGTTAGACATTGCAGAAGCATTCAGTTCATTGTTATAATTGATCTTTGCACCAATACTTAGCCAGGATGTGGTTTTGTTATCGATGTTGAACAACGCAGATTTACGGTTGAAGTCTGTTTTTCTGAAGATACCATCCTGTTTGGTATAACCCACCGATCCGTAATACTTAGTTGATTCGGTTGCTCCGGATATATTCACATTGTTAATGGTCGAGATACCTGTTCTGTAGATATAATCGTACCAACGGGTATCTATATTATTGCCATTTGCGTCTAAAGAATAGCCATAGTAATTTGTGGTAGCATTGTATGTACCCTCATTCACCAGGCCTTCATTCTTAATCTCTATATATTGGGCGGCATTTAATAATTTGGGCAGATTGGCGGCTGAATTGAAACCCAATGTGCTGGAAAAATTGACTTTCGCCTTTCCCAGTTTACCTTTTTTTGTGGTAACAAACACAACCCCGTTAGCGGCACGGCTACCATAAATACTGGTGGCAGCAGCATCTTTGGCAATGTCGATACTTTCTATATCTGCCGGATTGATGGAAGACAGCGGGTTGTTTGAAGCATTACCAATGGTAGCTTCATCTTCACCAGTAAAACTTGGAATACCATCTATTACAATAAGCGGATATGAACTTAAAGACAGGGAGTTTGTACCGCGGATACGAAAAACAGGTGGTTCGTTCAGGTTTCCTGAATTTGCCACGATATTAACGCCTGCGGCACGTCCGCCCAGGGCACCTTCAAAACTGGTAACCGGCTGTTCGGTAATTGCACTTCCTTTTACACTGGAAATGCTTCCGGTAACCTCCGACCTCCGTTGGGTACCGTAACCTATGACGGTTACTTCATTCAAATCAGCCCCATTTGGCACCATGGATATCCTCAGATTTGGAGACGCTTTAACTTCTTTAGGTTCATAGCCTAAAAATGTAATCACTAAAGTCGCTTCTGAGTCCACGCCTGCTATGGCAAAGTTTCCATTCACATCAGACATCGTCCCTTTCGGAGTGTTTTTAACTTTGATGGAAGCGCCTGGCAGGGGAAGCCCTTTTTCATCGATAACCTTACCTCTGATATCAATAGGCGGAACAGTACTATTGCCCCGTGCAGCCAGCGACGCCATTCCATATAGGATGCTGCCGTTTTGCTTTTTATCAGGAAAATGCTTGTGGAACGGAACTTTCCCGCCAGCTAACTTGATTCCATTGGCACGGCTTTCGGCATTTGCCTGAAGAAGGTGAATACTCAATAAGAGTAAAAATGTTTTTTTCGGAAATTTAAGGTTTAAAGCGGATGTCCCATTTTTGGATGTAAAACGGCAGTACATCCCCTTATAGGGTAAGTTTAAATTCATAATTTAATGTGGTTCGGTTAAATTAGACTGTAACTGATTGGTTTAGGTGTTTGCGACGAAAATTATTGATCGCCGGGGTCTGTTTGTCAGTAATTGTTGTTTACATAGGCGTTTATTTTAAGACTCTAAATGAAAATCCGAACGCAGAGAATACGTTTGTTAGCTAATTTGATTTATGAGCTTAAATTAGTTCTTATAGCACCAGATAATTCATAAAAAATTAGTTACAATATAATTTTTTTGATATAAAAGGATTTAATATTCTACATTACGAAATAAATAACAATTTTAATCCGAATTAAACACACCAATAAACATAGTTTTCACAATAAAATTCAAAAAAAACAAGTAAACATTCTAGATTTACATAATACACCACACAAAAAAAACAAAATAGACCGCGTAACAACAAAATGAAATTAAAAATTATTGATATACCAAAAAAAAGCCCTGAGAGCATAAAACTCTCAGGGCTTTTAGACTGATTTTACAACCAGTTGTATTGCTATTTCAGAATAAGTCGGGGATTAGTTAACGTCCCAGAATAATTTAGTTGTTACTAAATCTCCGCCGATTGCAGCAGCAGCTGCAGCTCTTGCAGCACCATTCAATGTTTGTTCGTTGATTGGGTAAATCAAACGTACCGGAATACTTAAACCAGCAGGAACAGTTTGACCAGCAGGAGCAGTAGCAGCACTTGGAGGTGAAAGTTTAGGAAAATCTAAACGTCTCCATTCAGTCCAGCTTTCGTAACCCCTGTTGTACAATGCGATCCATTTCTGAACACCAATTGACTCTTTGTAATTCGTAGAAGCAGTAGTATAAGCAACATCAGGACGGGCAAGATATACATCTGCCTGAGCTGTTGTACCACCCCAGTAAACGATAGACGCAGTTACTGCATTTTTGTAATGTTGTTCTGCAGTTCCTGGAACAGCGAAACCTCTTGCGCTGGCTTCAGCCAAAGCAAATTCAGTTTCTGGATAATCTAACAATAATGCTTCGAAATCATAAGCAGAAATTCTTGCTGCCATTGTAGAGAAGTTAGCATACGAGTTAGTGAATCCTACATAACCACCGATATATGAACCACCTACCTGAGTAAAGAATCCTGCACGACGTGGATCTGACAATGCATTCATTTTGTCTACTAAGGTTGAAGCAGCAATATAATCTGTTCTGGTAGTTAATCCTTTGTTTGCGTTAGTTGAAATAGGATTGTTATTTGGTGGCGAAAGTGTGTACGGGAAACGTGCATTATCTGCTGCACTTGTAAACACTTTAGTAGCCGCAGCTTCAACAACAGTTTTTGCTTTGGCAGCATCTTTATCTGCAAGGATAAGACCTAATCTCAATTTTAAAGAGTTACCAAATTTAATCCATGATGCGATGTTTGAGCTATACAATAAATCTGCAGTACCAAAACCTGTAGATGTTGTTTTAAATCCTGCCAGGGCAGCATCTAAACGTACAAGCAGGTCGCTGTAAATTGTTGCAGCATCATCATACTTTGGCTGAACATTAGTAATGTTCATTGCTTCAGAATACGGGATGTTTCCAAAAGTGTTAACCAGGGTTGACCAGGCCAATACTTCCATTACACCAATCTGTGCAAGCTCATTTGCTTTCACGTCGGCATTTATTAACGGATCTGCATTGATGATCCTTTTAGATTCAGTTAAGTCACTCAGTACATCTTTGTAAATAGCCGACCAAAATGCCTGTGGCAATGGTCTTGCTGTCAAGTTATATCTTGGCTCATCAAGATATTCTGTAGTTGTCCATTGCTGAACATAAAAACGGAATACGTTGGTGTTTACACTTGGACTGGTCATTACATCTGCAAAACTTTTTTGTGCAGCGGTGAATAATGTTGCAGCTGGTACCACAGTTGCCTTTTTCTGGTCAACGTTGTATTCATCCAGGTTCTTGGCACATGAGCTAAGAAATACTGCTGCAACTAAAATGGTATATAGTTTTTTCATGATTTGGCTTATAATCTTAATTTAACATTAAATCCTACAGTTCTCACAGCTGGATAAGATCCACTCTGGTATCCCTGTACGTTACCAGAACCCAGTCCATCTTCAGGATCTGCAAAAGGAACATTTTTGTGGATAATCCAAAGGTTACGTCCTAATAGTGAAACATCAATTCCTTTGAATGCACGTAATTTACTTACAAATTTCTGAGGAAGCGTGTAAGTTAAAGATACCTCTCTCAATTTCACATAACCAGCATCATAAATGGTTGACGCACGTGGAGGATTGTTAGGATATCCGTAAGCAGAACTTCCAGAGCTAGAAACATCAATACGTTTCGTGTTAGGCGTACCATCTGCCAATACACCTGGAAGAACAATACCACCACCAGTTGCCAGTGAATTTCTTACTGGGTTTCCAAGGTCGTTTGTACCTGCTGTATTTGGATATAAACCTGTTCCTTGTCCGTACCATTGATCTAACGACCAAAGGTCACCACCTTTACGGATATCAACAAGGAAGTTCAAGGCTACGCTTTTGTATTTGAATGTGTTACCGATACCGCCCATCCAGTCTGCATTGGGATCACCAATGATTTCAGCTGAACTTGGAGTTGCCGCATAGTATCCACTTGCATTTACTACCTTCTGCCCATTATTGTAAACAAAGTTTGTACCTCTGATTACACCGTATGGCTCACCTACAGCAGCGTTATAGGTAACACCACCTGATAATGATAATGCGTTTAATTCTACGTTGCTTACACCTGAATAAAGTGAAAGTACTTTACTTTTGTTACGCGACCAGTTCAGGTTCATTGTCCATGAGAAATCCCTTGTTTTTACAGGAATAAGGAAAGCAGATACCTCAACACCTTTGTTTTGAACTTCACCTGCATTCACATATAATTTCAGGTACCCAGTAGCTGTAGTTACAGGAACTGCAGTAATCTGATCAATTGTGTTTGTTTTATAAAGCGTAACATCAAAACCAAAACGGCTGTTCATGAAAGCTGTTTCTAAACCTGCCTCGATACTTTTCGTACGCTCAGGTTTAAGTAAGTTGTTGTTTTTTGTGTCAGAGATAGAGAACATCGGGATAGAACCAAATGCTGTTGGTTTAGTATAAGTATCAAATACACTTAAAGGTGGCGCATCATTACCAACTTCAGCATAGTTTAATCTCACTTTACCATAAGATAACCATTTAAGGTCTTTCAATACGTTTGAGAATACAAAACTTCCTGCAACTGAAGGATACCAGAATGTATTTTTATCAGTAGGCAATGTTGTAGACTGGTCACGTCTGATGGTAGCATCTAAAAATACAAGGTCTTTGTATCCGAATGTAGTACTTGCAAAATAACCGTCGACAGCTCTTCTTTCGTACAATTCAACTGGTGCCTCAATAGGACTTACCGAGTTAGACAATGAATACAATCCAGGAACTACCAATCCGCCGTTTGTTTTAGCATTGATATTGGTTAATCTGCTGCGACGTAAGTTTGAACCCAACAATCCTTTGAAAGAGATGTCTTTCGTGATGTTTTTGTCAAAGTTCAGCAACAGGTCAAAGTTTGTTTCTGCAAATGTTCCGTTAGTACGGGCATATGAAGGAAGCGCAGTACTACCAATTGCAATTCGTTCTTCCTGAAGATCCGAAGTACCATCATAAGATACACGGCCAACTACGTTAAACCAGTCGTTTACCTTGTATGTTGCAGCTGTGTTACCAAAAAAGTGGTCCCTTGTATCATTTGCAACGTTTTGGTAACGGTTAAAATAAGGGTTATCTGCATAGATAGGTTTAGTACCCGTTGCATCTCCCCAGTTCCAGCTCACGTTTTTCTGGTATCTGTTGTAAGCTTCTTCAAGCTCAGCGATATCAGCACCAACATTCCACCATTGACGGAAACCTTGATTCGGGTTCAACCCGCTGTATCCTGTACCATAACGGCCTAAACCGTCAATTTTCGAATAGTTTGCAGAAGCAGAAACTGTTAAGTTTTTAGCAACTTCATAAGAACCGCCAAAGTTGAACAGGTTTTTAGTGATCTTACTGTTTGGAAGCACACCTTTTTCATCGTTACGCGTGTAACCGATTTTGAATGTGCCTTTTTCACCACCGCCATCAATGCTGATACTTTGATTAGAAGTTACTGCAGTTTGATAAAACGTTTCAGGGCCATTGGCCGCTGCAACCCATGGGGTAGCTTTTTGATAGTTTGGAGAATAAGGATCCAAAGATGACCATTGATAGATCAACAGGCTTGGATCAAATTTAGGACCGTAAGAAGCATCAGAACTAAACTGAGGAGTCATTACTTTACCTTGTCCAAATACATCCCTGTACCAGAATCCTGCTGTTGGAACCGGATTTCCAACTCCATCAGTAGCTGGTGTAGAGTAACCCTGACCGTATTCTTTTTGGTAAGTAGGGAAAGTAGATTTATCGATTTTGCCAAACGTCACACCGCTGTTTACGGTAATGTTTGTCGAATTTTTAGCTCCTTTTTTGGTAGTAATGATAATTACACCATTAGCAGCTCTCGATCCGTAAAGCGCAGTTGCAGCCGCACCTTTCAGCACAGTCATTGACGCTACGTCATCAGGGTTGATATCTGAAGCAGCATTACCATAGTCATAACCAGCACGGCCTGTTTGTTGGTTTGCAGTGTTCGCACTTGCGTTACTTACAGGAACACCATCGATAACAAATAAAGCCTGGTTATTACCACTAATAGATTTTGCACCACGGATCACCACGTTTGTAGATCCACCCATGGCATTGCTGCGTTTGATATCCAAACCTGCAACTTTACCACCCAGTGAGTTTACAAGATTGATATCTCTTGTCCTGGTAATATCTTCCGCTTTCAATTCCTGAGCAGCAAATGGCAGCTCATTCTTTTTTCTCGAAATACCCAATGCTGTTACCACAACTGCATCTAATTGTTGTGAGTCTTCGGCTAAAGATACATTGATAACGTTTGACGCCGGGATACTTACTGATTGCATTACATAGCCGATGTAAGAAATATCAACAGCTGTAGCTCCCTGAGGTACTGAAAGAGAGAATTTTCCGCTGGCGTTGGTGAGCCCACCTTGTTTTGCGCCTTTAACACGAATAGTAACACCTGGTAACGGGAGCCCGTCACTTTTGGAGGTTACTGTACCGGTAACTGTTTTGTCTTGTGCATTCACCTGTATGGCGAATAACAAAAAAACAAAACAAATTAGTAGTTGTTTTTTCATAAAAATTTAGGTTTTAATAGTAATAGTTTGGCCAAGATAAATGATTTTTATATATACATCCAAAATATTACAAACAATTTTAAAATATAACTCAGTTAAAAGTCAGTGGCAGCAATGGTTTACTTCATAAAAAATGTCGTTTTCAACCATTTAAACAGTGTTTTTTCTAAAAAATAAATAAAAGAAAAAAAATTGCGCTCTTATTGTCCCAATTGTTACTAAATCCAGGCCGATAAGGGATTTTATATTGAATTGTCGGCTCGCCTTTTGCTAATAAGCGTCAACCTCGTCCAAAAATTGCCAAATGGCCGAAGTATCATCTGAATTCCATTTCTACTAAAAGACTATAGATTTACTAGATTATGTGTACTTTTGCAGAAATATCTGTTACCAACCGATTATACACACATGAATTCAAAACTTACCAAATCAAAAACGAGCAACTATTTGATTCCAGTCTATTTCAAGAACATCCCCTGTTGTTGCCACTGTATGTGTTGCGCGTAGTTTTCCTCAGCAGCTGGTTTAACCGGTGACGAAGCATAAGCCATTCTTCACCTTTGATAAATAATACCGCTGCAGGGTCAATTTTACCGCAAAGTCATTTCAATAATTTTTAACATTTATTCTACTTCGTTTTCCGGACGTCAGCCCGTGCAGCGCGGGCATCAGGTACAACCAGACTTCAGAAGGAAGAATCTCAAAAATCTTAGTATGTTTAAACTTTACAAATTTGTATTGGGGGTATTGATATCCCTTTTTACAACGCAGATTGCTTTTGCACAATCTGTCAGCGTATCCGGTACAGTAACCGAAAAAAACACCGGGGTAGCTATTCCTGGCGTCAGCATATCAATTAAAGGTAGCACCCAGGGTACCCAAACCAATACAAACGGGAAATTCAGCATCTCGGCAAAACCGAATGATGTACTGAGAATTGTATCTATCGGTTATACCGCACGGGAAATCACTATAACCAGCCCAACCAGTAATTTAACCGTTGAACTGGAAGAAGCCCAGAACGCCCTGAATGAAGTGGTAGTAACCGCACTGAACATTACGCGTGAAAAAAAATCACTCGGTTATGCCGTTCAGGAATTGAAATCAAAAGATATCTCCGAAGCCAAAGAAGCTAACTTAGTAAATGCCTTTGCGGGTAAAGTAGCCGGCGTAACTGTTACCAATAGTCAGGGCGATATGGGTTCATCCAGGATTATCATCAGGGGTGAAACCTCAATCTCCGGAAATAACCAGCCGCTATTTATTATTGACGGTGTTCCGGTAGACAACACACAAAACCTGGGAAACTCCTCTATCTCTGCCACGGCAGGCGCAAGGGATTTTGCCAACCCGATTTCAGATATCAATTCTGAAGATATTGAAACCATGAGCGTACTTAAAGGCCCCAATGCAGCAGCGCTTTATGGTTCACGTGCCGCAGCAGGTGTTGTCCTCATTACTACCAAAAAAGGAAAAGGGTCAAAAGGCCTGGGCATCACGGTGAACTCCAACACCTCATTTTCAAGTCTGCTGGTCCTTCCCGACTACCAAAACTCATACGGTCAGGGTGCCGACGGACAATTCAGCTATGTGGATGGAAAAGGTGGCGGTACTTTTGATGGTACAGACGAAAGCTGGGGCCCGAGGTTAGATGGCCGTTTGCTTCCACAGTTCAATTCCAATGGCGTACCTGTTCCTTTTGTAGCACATCCTAACAATGTGCGCGACTTTTTCAATACGGGCCGTACGCTTAACAATGGGATATCCTTTGCCGGTGCCAATGAAAAGTTTGATTACAGGTTCTCTTACAACAATTTTGACCAGAAAGGTGTAATTCCAAACTCCTCACAATCAAAAAACTCGTTCCTCTTTAATTCAACATATAAAATAACCCCTAAACTTACCTTAAGTACCTACGCAAATTATGTAAATAGCAGCGCCGACAATTTACCGGGGTCTGGGGGCAAACGCTCAACCAGTACTATGCTGCAGTTTACCTGGTTCGGCCGTCAGGTTGACATCAACGAGTTGAAAAATTACAAAGATGCCAATGGGAAAGATATCAACTGGAACAACAGTTACTACAGTAACCCATACTTTATAGCCTACGAAAACACCGTCGGACAGGTGCGGAACCGCTTAATCGGAAACGTAGAACTAAATTACAAAATCATAGAAGGACTATCAGCCAACTTCAGGACCGGAAATGACAACTATACGGACAGAAGAAAAATCAAAGTAGCCTACGGAACCAATGGAACACCTTTCGGATCTTATGAAGAGGATGCTTATACCTTTAATGAGAACAACACCGAAGCAAGGTTAAACTACACAAAAAGCCTGAATAAAGATTTCAGTCT
>Ga0247734_1000170_pt1 | contig 58872 bp, 48 predicted proteins | sample UWRJL103311B2_FD_180933 | JGI IMG/M metagenome (GOLD analysis project Ga0247734, IMG submission 180933) | Plant litter microbial communities from Arlington Agricultural Research Station in Wisconsin, United States - UWRJ-L103-311B-2 | ecosystem: Environmental > Terrestrial > Plant litter >... | reverse complement strand
ATTTTGCAAGCTATTGGCGTAATTGTCGGAGTTGGTATGAAATATAGAAGCGCCTGCCGAAAGTGTTTGACGATCAGTTAGTTTATAATCTAAACCTATTGAGCCACTTGTGTATCTGCTTCTTTCGTTGGATATTCCGTTATCGTCAACTTTCATGAAATTATCTACACTAGAGCTTTGTAAAAAACTTTTGTCAGCTTTTGCTCCATTGTTGATATAAGAAAGTGAAGAGTTAATTAATAGCCGATCGGTTGAGAATATAATATCATTGTTCAGTGCGGCCGAATTTGTTCTGCTTCGGGTATATGTTGGACTGAATGTGTCTGTGAAAAGATTCGAAAAGTTCTTTTTGGTTACAATATTGATTACACCTCCTGTACCGGAGGCATCATATCGTGCTGTCGGGTTTTCAATGATCTCAATCTCCTTTACATTGTCGGCTAAAATGGTTTTTAGTTGCTGAGTGGTAAGATTGAGCTGATCCCGGCCATCTATTAAAACCTTAGTACCTGAGCGCCCATTTAAAGATATTGTTCCACCGTCCACAATTACTCCAGGAGCATAATTCAAAATACCTAAGATGGAGGTCTCATTTGTGAATTTTTTAAGATCCTGAACATTTACAATCAATTTAGGGCCTACACGATTAATATAACCCTGTGTTCCCCTAATGTTCACTTCCTTAAGGCTATTTGGTAATGGTGTTAAACGAATCTCTATCTTATTCTTTTCTCCGATAATTAGGGTGTCACTGTATGGTTTATAGCCTAAATGTTTTACCAATATTTGGTAAGATATGGTGGACCGTAGGTTTTGAGCTACAAATTGACCATTCTCATCAGTTACATATACTTGTTGAATCCTATCCTTAAGATTTCTTAAGACAACAGTAGAAAAAGGAGCAGTAGAATGTTCCTCGAATACAATAAAAGTTGTTGAAGGATTTACTTGTGCAATGGAATAATTTGTAATGGTGATAAAAAACGCAAAAGTAATAATTGCCTTTATTATTACTTTCTTAAAAAGTTTTAACTGTCTTTTATTATTACAATTGGTCAGTATATTTCTTCTAATCATAAATGGATAGTCGATTGTATGTCTTTGGGTAAATTATAATATAATGAGGTAATCTTTTGTCAATTAACACATGGAGAATTACCGGGGAGGTAATGTTTTCTAAATCTTGTAATGTTGCCTTATAACCATTGGTTTCTAAAGATAAGCTTCTTGCGCACTGCAACAGACCAAGCATAGTGGTTCCTTCTGTGCTAGTTCCGCTTAATTCTCTTATCTTTTCGAGTGACTCGTATCCTCCATGATATTGGACGATTGTTGATATACATGCAACACCACAATCAGAATGGTCTTGTTGCTGAACAATAAAGAACTTACTGTTTGCCATGGTATTGTGTTTGATAGCTGACAAATAGGATAGAAATAATTAAATATTTTACAATATCAATAGCAAATGATTTTAGGTATGCTGCAGGAGTGAATAACTGGTTATATTTGTACTCAATCATTCGTTCTTTAGAAGACATGCTGTAACTGCTGTTTATTGATTCTAATTCTTCCTTAGATCCATCAGATAAATATTGACTGTATAATTTCTGTAAATACTCGTATTTCAAAGATTCATTGAAATAGTGATTAATTAGGATATCAAATGTGTAAAGAACTATGATATAGGTTATGAAAAGTGATATAAGATTTGCAACATTTTTTTTGTTATCAGAAGCTGGTTGAAGGTAAAAGAAGAATAACAGGCATACCAAGATTAATCTGATCCAACTATAGTCATCACTGATAAATTGTGAAGCGTTTAAAAAGTAAAATCCAAGTTTCCATAACAGAGGTAAAAGGAATGCGAGCAGATATAACTGACCTAAACTATATTTAATATCTCGCATATTTTACTATATCTAAAGGGCTGGTGTAACCATATGCAATTTGTTTTCTTTTTGCACCTTGAAATGTTATAGCTTGAGGGAAGTTCATCTTTCCAAATAGGCTAAGAAATTGTTTTTTATCAACTGATATTATTTTAGATTGTACCTCTGTAGAGGTTCTTTGTATGAAAGATTTTATATCTTCTTGACTATCTATCGTTATAAAAGATATTTTTTTTGGATCAAGTTGCGTTGATTGACTGATCGCATTCAATTCGTCAAAGCAAGTTTCACATTCTATAGAAAATGCAATATACACTATCCCATCTTTTGGAATTAACTGTACAATGTCTTCAGAGTTTCTAACATTATTACAAGCAAATAATTGCAGCATTAATAAAAAATAAACTTTGAAAAAATGACTGGTGGATTGAGGTTTTAACTTTAAATAGCAAAGTACAAGAACGATGACTAACAAGGTTAAATTTAACCAAAATTGATCATACATGTTTTGAAAAATTTCGTATGCCCATTGCAACGGGAAAATTTTTACAGGAAGTAGTAAGCTGCCTAGCCATATAGTTACCGACACAGTCAAAGCAAAAATTGATTGTTTTATATATGTAAGCACAACATAATAGAATGAAATTACTGCAGACAAGCTAATTGAAGAAATTAATAGGATTGATATAATGGCTGTAATTGTATCTATGATAGGAATTTTACTTCCAAAATATATATAATAGCCTACGGAAACAAATAAAATAAATATGTTATAGGCTGTACACATAGATATTAGCAATGCTTTCAAAACATTAAATTTTAATTCAGATATCTCCACTAGAGATAATGAAATCCTGTTTTCGATGTCAACATTTTGATTTGATTTGATGGCAATGATTAAACAGATGGGGACCAGCAAAAACGTAAAATTGAAACTGAACTTGAGATAGTAAACCAGATGTATATAGAAGGCATCATTATAGCTCAAATAACAATAGCTCTTATTGTTAACAAAGGAATTTTTAATGATAAAAAAAGCTAAAATATGTAGGATCAAAAAAATTGAAAGTAGGATGATCAGTTGTCGATTCCGCACAATTTTTAAATACTCGGGATAGATCATATCGAAGAAAATTTAGCTATTTTTCTAAGTAAATTCTCTCTAAAGAAATATATTGCAAGAACCACAGCTGCGAAAAAAGTTAAAATATTAAAATAGATAATGTAAGTACTAAGTGTTCCCAACACATCGGTTCTATAATATATCCCGTAAGGAAGATAATTAAGAAAAAACAAAAATGTATTAATTAAGCCCAGAATCAATGGTAAATAGTAGTATTTACCAAAAACAGTAATTAATGTTGTATGGAATATTATTATCTTGATGATGGCAAACACATAAAGAGTTAAGCATTTTAGAATTTCGCCCTTTCCAATAAATATATATATACTAAATAAGGATGAGAATTTTACATGCATCTTTGAATAGTTGATATAACTTACGGTAAAACAAATGACAAGGCAAATTATACTTATCAATAGAATTAGCAACATCTTAGTTATTAGTATCTTACGTATGCCTATGACTGTTGTTTGCAGCTTAGTTATGGTTTTCCCCTTATATTCTTCACTAACAATGATCAGCCCTGACAAAATAATTACTATAATGATGCTTATAGATGTAAACATAGCCGTTTTATTAACTAGAAAGTTGTAGGGATTTGGGTCATGAGAAAGTCTGGCCCAGTAGCTATATTGTTCCAAAAATGACCTTTTTACACTAATAGCCCCATATAATGGAATAATCAGCGAAACTACTATAACTAAAATAAGTTGTGGCCATTTCTTAATTAGTTTATAGAGTTCTAAAGCGAAGATTGTACTCATTTTTGTATAATACTTTTGTAAACAGCTTCGATGTTGGTTTGTGTATTATTGGTCATAATCAATCTTGCGTTTTCGATTAAAGCTATCTTATTTACCCAATCTGGTGTGGAAAGTATGTCGTGGTTCACAATGATTGTCGCAGCTGTGTTTTCTTCAATATAAGATCTTGTTATAGAATAAAATAAATCTATGAAATAAGCATCCAGATTATTCAGGGGTTCATCAAAAAGAAGTAATTTAGGTTGGTGCATGTAGGTGAGTGCTAAACTCGCTCTTTGCTTTTGACCAGCTGATAGATGTTTAATTTTCTTGTTTAATAAATCATTCAACTCAAATGCACCGGCATATTCTTTAATTGCCTTATAGATTTCTTGTTTTTCCATCTTATAGTAAGTAAGAAAAACTTTATAATTTTCTTCGATTGTAAGATAGTGGTAAAATCCATTTTCATTAAAAAAACAACCTAATGAAGAATAAAAAGGTAATCTATCGTGTGACTGCTCTCCACTTATCTTGACAGTACCCTCATCGATTGGATTGATCCCGGATATACATTTAAGTAAGGACGATTTTCCCGATCCGTTTTTGCCAAAAAGACAAAGTGATTGTCCGGCTTCTAAATCAATAGTAATATCATTTAAAATGTTTCTATTATTTATTGAATAGATTAATTTCTCGACCTTCAGCATTATTTATGTTTTTATTTATTATATTTTAGATGGTAAGTTTTACTTACCATCTAAAGAATTAATTTGCTACAGTTACAAAAGGAACCCACATACCATTTTCATCTTTCATACTAAAGTTGGTGTTTCGTGTTCCATTGTCGCAGGCCCATACTGACATTCTGATACCATTGAATTCGGTTCTTGATTCAAGGTTACAGTGGATACCTGTATCTTCTACTCCACCGCTTAATTTAGTCATTTGATCAAAGTTTAATTGTTGCATCTTTTAAGTTTTAATTTTAAATAAATTTGTTTTTTTTTTAGTCTGGAATATTCCAGATTACTTTAAAAGGATATCTGCTTGCAATCAAATATCTTAATTTACTAATATGGCCATAACTCAAAATTTTGTAAATGCTGATTTAATTAGGATAAATTAATGTTACCATTTACTGGTAATGAATTTTAATAATTTTGTAAATTAAATTTATTAAATTATAAATTATGCTTTTGTTATAGTTATTACGTCAAATGAGATATTGTCAATGTTAATGGACTTATTAGTTACACGAACTGTATGCTTCCTGCAAAATCAGGTTTGTTAACAAAAAGATTATAGATGCTTTAACGCAATATTTTGAATTTTTGAAGCAGAATTTTAAGAAAAGTTAAATTGGCGAGTAACTGAAATTGTTGTTAAGGAGCTACATTAACAACAATTTAACCAGTATAGTAATAAATAATTTTAAAATTTCTACGTGGGGCTTACTAAAAGTATGTATGTATTGTTCAAATAATCCAATGTAATCAACTATTTAAAACGATGGTAAAGAATATCTTTAAAATAGCATTTACTATTTTGCTTGGCTATTCGCAGATATGCCATGGGCAATCAACGGATTCCATTAATCAAATAATTGTAAAAAACATTGATAAATTGAAAAATAATAATTTCCCATCCCTATTCCTTCATTTAGATAAAACGATATATACTAATACTGAAATAATCTGGTTTGCAGGCTATATGTTAAATGCGAAAAGAGCCTTTATACTACGCATGGATCGCTGATTTAGCATCCAGAAGGTTATCCATCAAAACATCATCCCGCTTTCCTCAATCAGTTTCCCCAGGTCCTCTACATACAACCTTGTATATTCCGTTGTTGCCGCCCAAATTGGCTTACCCAGCTCTTCATCAAGATCACACACATAAATATATCCGATATAGATGCCATCCCACTCTATGCGGTACATACCTTCAATATGCTGTGGCTTAAAAATTTCAATAATATTGCTTTCTGTAAAATAACGGATCTTATCCATTTCAACTATTTCTCTTTATAAATTATTACCTCATTTTCTGCCTTGGCAAATTAATATCCTGTGCCTGCGGATAGGGTGCCCTGTTAGTCATGCTCACATCCTCCTTGATATTCTGATGGGTTTTATATTGCCTCTCATCCGAATTAGAAAATCGGGGATCGGGAATAAAAGGCATCTTTGCCATTTTTACAATGGTGACAGTAGGGAAGTGGTAATCCACTTCCACATTACCTAGTAGCAAGTAACACCCACCTCCCTGAAAAGGATACTGCTTTAAGCTGTTTGTAAAATGGGCGGTATCAAACAATTCGCCTTCCGCATCTATCCAGGTGCCGAAATACATGGCGCCCATCTTTGTAGGCACATGTTTCCGGGAAATCAGGTAAGCGAGCATCTTTACCTGTTTCTTCTGGTGGTTAACAAGATCTTTCGCCATCACCTCACCGCGAAACTTAGTCTGCAACAGTTCAAAAGGGGAGCAGGAAACAGGAAAGCTCAGCAGCTCGATCTCGTCAAAAGCATCTTCAAACTTAGAACGTTCCAATATAGGGAGCTTATAATCTTTAACAGGTTCCTGGATTAGCATTAATCCACGGTTCTCCGGTTTAAAGTTGACCAGGATCAGTCTTGCAATCACCAGCAATTGGTTTTTGGTTTTGCCCGTAAACCTAAACGCACCAATAAAAATCAGGGTTTGTATACCTTCAATACCTATTGGGACACGGTTTATAAAATCTTCCAAAGAAACATACAGCCCATTTATCTCTCGTTCTTCGATGATCTGCTCTGCAAGTCTTTTCTGCAATCCGTCTAACTGCATAAACCCCAGATACACTTCAACACCATACAAGGTAGTTTCGTACTCGCTTTTATTGACGCATGGATTAAGGATCGTTGCACCAGACATCCGGGCTTCATGCACATAAACTTCTGTCCGGTAAAATCCACCCTGGTTATTGATTACCGCCACCATAAACTCGACAGGGAAATGCACTTTCAGGTACAAACTCTGGTAACTTTCTACCGCATACGATGCAGAATGTGCTTTGCAAAAGGAATAACCTGCAAAGGATTCGATCTGCCGGTAAATCTCTTCACTTAATTTCATCGGATGCCCCTGAGCTTCACAGGAAGTGAAAAAATTGTCCTTCACCTTTTGCAATGCCTCTTTAGACCGCCCTTTACCGCTCATCGCCCGTCTTAAAATATCACCATCTGCTGCGGGCAAACCGCCATAGTGCAGGGCAATCTTGATCACATCTTCCTGGTAAACCATAATGCCATAGGTTTCGCCCAGCTGTTCTTTAAATACGGGATGAAAGTATTCGAATTGATCCGGGTAATTATGTCTGAAAATGTATTCTTTCATCATCCCGCTTTGCGCCACTCCGGGACGGATGATAGAGGAAGCAGCCACCAACACCTTATAATCATTGCATTTTAACCGGCGAAGGAGTCCACGCATGGCCGGGCTTTCGATGTAGAAACAGCCAATAGTATGGCCTTTTTCCAGATAGGTGTTGCACTTAGCTTCGTTTAGGGAAATCTTATTATCCCTGATATCTACCCGGATCCCCTGGTTTTTTTCGATCAGTTTTACGCTGTCGTCAATATGACCGATGCCACGCTGGCTCAGGATGTCGAACTTTTCGAAGCCGATTTCTTCGGCCATATGCATATCAAACTGAACGATAGGAAATCCCTTTGGAGGCATTTCGAGCGTAGTAAAGTTGGTGAGCGGTTTTTCCGAAATAATGATCCCGCAAGAGTGCATGCTGCGCTGGTTGGGATACTTTTCTATCATCTCGCCATATTTATGCACCTGTGCCACTACAGCGTTTTTGTCGTGCAGGTCCATGGGGTTTATCGCCAGTGCATCTAATTCTTCTTTAGGCAAACCGAAAACCTTACCTACCTCTCTTAAGATAGAACGGTATTTAAATTCTACATTGGTACCGCAAAAGGCAACATGATCGCGCTCATAACGGTTAAAGATATATTTCAGGATCGTGTCGCGCTCTTTCCAGCTCCAATCAATGTCAAAGTCGGGCGGGCTTTTCCTGTTCAGGTTCAAGAACCGCTCAAAGTAAAGATCAAGTTCCAGCGGACAAATCGCGGTAATCCCAATACAATAACTGACAATGCTGTTTGCGCCGCTACCCCGACCGATGTGCAGGAAGCCCATACTGTTACTGTACCGGATAATATCCCAGGTAATTAAAAAGTAACCGCTAAACTCCAGTTTGTCAATTACTTTTAATTCCTTTGCTACCCTTGCTCTCGCTTCAGGATTTTTCCCATATTTTTTGTTTAGCCCATAATAAGCCAGGCTGGTTAGTAAACTCAAATCGCTCTTTCTGTCCTGCGTATAAAACTTCCTGTTTTTGGGCGTTTCGAAATCAAACTCAAAATTACAGTCCGCGATTATCTTTTCTGTATTAGCCAATATCTGCGGATGATCTTTATATTTTTCCAGCAGCAACTGCTGCGGCTGCATAAATTCGCTCATTTTACAGTAATCCACTTCCGTAAGCTTAGAAAGGATCACGTTCATATCTATCGCCCGAAGGATTTTATGTAAGCTAAACTCCTTTTTAGTGCGATAAGTAACAGGCTGCAAAACCACCATTTTATCCAGATAAGCAGTCCATTTTGCATGGTACAATAGCAATAACTGCTCTGGTCTGATCCCTAAATATTCATTGTCCCGTAAAACAGCAGGTGCGTTTTCTATTGGATAAATAATAGTTACCTGTTCAAATTCTGGCGCAACCGGCGGCAGGGGAGTACCATCAAAATTATGTGCCGTCAGAAAACGGTTCATCTCTGCAAGCCCTGCCTGATTTTTTGCCAAACCGATATAATGGAGATTGTTAACTTGCCGGAACTCTATCCCCACTATTGGTTTTATTCCCTTAGCCTCACATGTTTTAATAAATTCATAGATCCCGGTAATGGTATTGATATCAGTAAGTGCCATTGCCGTAACTTTATTTACGACTGCTTGTTCGATTAATTCCTGCAAAGGAATAGTACCATAGCGGAGGCTGTGGAAAGAGTGACAGTTCAGGTACATGCTATTTCGTTTTAGGTTTTCCTTCTATGCCCGCACAACGCACTATAGCATTGTTACCAAAGCGGATTTTCATTTTGTCCATTGCCTGGTACAAGGCCATCATTTCTACAGTATCTTCAAATATGTTAATCTGGTAAGTACCACGAACCAACCCGCTAAGCTGGATCCCGATTAAACGCAGCCGCATACGTCGCTGATAAAGATTGTTGAACAAATCCATCACCACCCTGGTCAGCGTATGATCTGCAGAAGAGTAGGGGATCCTGCATTGCTTAGTCTCTGTATCAAAATTCGCATATCTGATCTTTACCGTTACTGTAGAGGTAAGCCATTGCTCTGAACGCAGCTGGAAACCAAGCTGCTCTATCATCGCCACCATCAGCGACTTTAACCTGGGAATATCTATCGTATCCTGATCGAATGTATGTTCTTTGGAAATGGACTTCCTTTCCCGGTAAGGCTCTACCGGATTATTGTCTATGCCATTGGCCTTCTTCCATAAGTCCAGCCCGTTTTTCCCGATCATCTGCTGTAATACATCTGCCGGCATTTCTGAAAGTGTCTGAATATTCCGGATGCCTATCCGTGATAAAAGGTTAAAAGTTACCTCACCCAGCATTGGGATCTTGCGAATAGAAAGTGGATTTAAAAACGAACGGACCTTCAGTTCAGGGATTTCCAGGTTTCCTTTAGGCTTACCTTCGCCTGTGGCTATTTTTGAAACGGTTTTGTTCACTGATAATGCAAAGCTGATTGGCAGCCCCGTTTCTTTAGTAACCGATTGAGAGAGTTCGTTTGTCCAGGAGTAAGCCCCGTAGAACTTATCCATCCCGGTAATGTCCAGGTAAAACTCGTCAATACTCGATTTTTCCATCACAGGCGCTTTTTCTTCGATCACTTTAGTTACTTTATGCGACAATGTGGAGTATAATTCCATATCTCCCTTGATTATTTTTGCCTGTGGGCACAGCATCATGGCCATCTTGATCGGCATGGCAGACCGTACACCAAAATACCGGGCTTCATAGGAGCAGGAGGCCACTACGCCCCTGTCTCCGCCTCCTATAATTAAGGGAATGTCCTTTAATTTAGAGTTAGTTAGCCGTTCGCAGGATACAAAAAATGTATCCAGGTCCATGTGTACAATTGCCCGCTCCATAAAAATAGTTAATAAGTATTTGACAAAATTACTATTGGTTTTAGTAAAAATACCTACTTTTGATGCTATAAATATTAGCAATGTCTTTTCTGTCGGATAATTTACGGTATTTGAGAGCGCAGAAACAATGCTCTCAGCAACAAGTGGCAAATGCGCTGGTCATTGGTAGGGGGAGGTATGCGAAGTATGAAGATGGTAAATCTGAACCGCCGCTAGATATTCTTCAGCGTATTTCTCACTTTTATGACGTGAGTATCGATTTGATGATTGCAGTAGATTTGAGAGATGTACCACTGTGGGAGAGAAGGAGGATATATGAGCGGTTTAAATAATAACACATAAACCAGTAAAGACTTGATTTTGCCTATTACTGGTTTATCCTCTACAGCTCAAATTCCTCTATTGTTTTTTACGCATTTTTTCTTGTGCAGTTTCAACTGACATATCCTTGTCCCAGATTACTTCTGCCTGATAAGTTTTCTTCAGCAAAAGAATATACTCTTCCATAGGCATCAGTTCCATACGCTTTCGATTGGTAGCCAGATTTTCCCAGTCGGCTATAGGCCATACTGTCACTGTACCGCCTACCTTAAAAGTTTGTGTACCATACAATTGTTTTTTTCCGCTTCTCATTTGCATGCGGTCGGCTAAAGTAGCTAAATCACCCTTGGCTACAACGCCAGCTTCTGCCTGGCTTTTTAAGAGAGGAAAATATTTCTTCATATATGCGGTATCTGCATGATCGATAACTAAGAAGATGGTATTATTATCCAGAACGTTAAGACCTTTTGGCCAGCCGCACTTATCAAGTAATTCACTGATTAATAACTGGTTTTCTTTGTCTGAGGCTCTCATTTCTAAGGCAATTTGCTTGATTTTTTCTGAATCCTTAGTCGCCATCTCCTTAATTACACGTGCCCGGATTTGCTGGTCCTTCTCACGGACTGATTTTAATTTTTGACTGATTGCAAGGCTGTCATTGCAAGGTATATCCTGAGCAAAACAATGATGAAAACTAAATACAATAAACAGGAGGGGGAAGATAAATTTTTGCATTCTTAAGTCTTATTTTAGAAAATAAATGAATAAAAGAAGTACCGTATGGCAGCGAAATAACGAAATTAAAATTAATATACGAAATATTTCGTATATTAATTTTAATCAAATACATCAACTACATTTTCAATAGGGGGAAGGTCTTTTTAGATTTACTAAAATGAAAAATCTATATCTTGCTCTTGGATATAATGTTTTTAATAACGTGGTCCAGTTCGGTAGCTGAGGTTTCCAGGTACTGAAATAAAGTTTCCATGGATTCTGGATCGTTTTTTGGGTCTTTTAGTAATGACACCAAACCCATAATCCTTGCAAGTGGCCCCCTAACAGTGTGCGCCTGCGCAAAAGCAATATCTTTGAGTCTTTCATTTTGCTGTTCAATTTCATGAATATAATTCAATCTGTCTGTAACGTCTTGCATAGATCCTATCATGCGTACTGGGTGGCCATCTTCGTCGAATATTAAAAAACCACGGTCAAATACAAATTTATATGATCCATCAGCGCATCTAAACCGGTATTCAGTGCTCCATCTTGATTCCCTGTTAGATATGTTGTTAATGATGAGGTCTGCTACTCGCTCTACATCCTCTGGGTGTACGTGATCATACCACCATTGATATCTATCATCTGCACTATCGTAACCAAACATTGTTTTAATGTTCGAGTTCCAGTTAACTTCTCCAGTCAACATATTATAGTCCCATATCGTATCACTAGTAGCTTTGGCTACAGTATTATATCGATCTAAGTGTTGCTTGTTTTTTAACTCTGCCAGGACCCTCCAGGTAACGTCTCTGGCATTTGTAATGATACCAGCAATATTTTCATCTGCTCTTCTGTCGGTTACTATTGTTTCAATCCATCTTACCTGATTATCTCGTCCAATAATACGGAATGGATCTAACACGATCCGTTTTTCATCTTTCAGTGTCTCTACACGATTGATTACCTTTTCACGATCCTCTTCATGGATAAAATCCGTAGCAGTCTGACCAATTAGTTTCCATTCTGGAATTCCAAAAAATTCTTCTGTATTTGGGCTGATGTAGGTAAACTTTCCATTGGAATCTAAAACCGTAATCAAGTCGGACCCTTCTTGTATCAGTCTTTTAAATCGTTTTTCACTTTTTGATAATCTTTCCCGGGATTTGATCTTTTCCGTATTATCAACTGCAACTACCATTCTAGCTCGTCGATCTCCAAATTGAATATCGTTGCCCGACACATTAACCAATATAATATCACCATTTTTTTTAGTATGACGCACGATGATTGAGTGATCAATAGTGGGTGAAGATTCTGTATTTAAAATCGATTTGATATGCTCCACGTCTTCAGCTAATCTGATGTCTAAAATAGTCATACTCATAAACTCTTGTATGGAGTAACCATACAAGCGAACCGCTGCCTCGTTTACATCAAGAAATCTAAAAGTTTTTACATCATATACCCACATGGGTAAGGGGCTTAAATGAAAAAGATCGCTATAACGTTTCTCACTTATCATTAACTTTTCCTGTATTTGCTTGCTTTGTGTAATATCAAGACTGGCACCAACTATTTTGTAAGGTATACCAGCTTCATCATACAATAAGGTTGCCCACGACCGCAAAAACCTGATCTGCCCGTCGTTTCTTATGATGCGCTCTTCAAAATCAAGATCTTTTTTATTACTAACCATACTGAGGATAGAGGCTAATACGTGCTCCCGATCATCGTCATGAAGAATATTTTTATAACTTTCCAAAGTTGCAGAAACACGCTGCGGGTCTAGTCCGAAAATCTTGAAAAGTGTATCTGACCAGCTGACTATATTTGATGAAAGTTCCCAAGACCAATTGCCAAATTGAGCCAGCTCTTGACTTTGGGCCATTAGTTGTCTGCTTTCCATGATCATTTCTTCGAAATTGCGGTTTTCCAGAATAACCTGCAATAAGGCAATCACTCGCTCAATTATCTGCTGTTCCTGGGTATTTGGTGCTGTAGGTTCGCGGTAATAGATTGCAAAGGTTCCAACAACGCTATTTTTTGTGTTAAAGATAGGATGCGACCAGCATGCCCTGAATCCTGCTGCCAATGTACCCTGTTTGTAATTATCCCAACGTTTGTCACGACTAATATCTGTTACAATCACCTTTTCTTTCAGAAATGCAGCTGTACCGCATGAACCAACATTAGCGCCAATTTTAGCCCCCTCAAATTGATCTGTTAGTATTGATGGAAGTGAAGGAGAAGCCCAATTATGTAGACGACCGTTTTTTACACGGGTAATAATACAGGTCATTTGGGGTAATAGCACTTCCAAACCAGAAAGGTAAAAGAGAAGCACTTCAGAAATGACCACACTATTTTTGAAATTAAGTTCCAGTACGTCCCTCTCCAAATGGTAAAGATCCGTTAATAGCTGTGCTGATTTTTCTGTCTTAATTTTATTTGTTATATCTAGTGCAACAACTACCCTGGCAGTATCATGCCAGGTGGGTAAAGGTTCGGAACTAATGTCGACATGTAAAATTTTACCACTGCGTGTAACATGGTCTATTTGTGAACGGTTAGGGAGTCCTTTCCTAACTATTTCATCAATCAAAACATGCATTTTTTCCTGCTCGTGATTAGGCCATAGTATATGTACAGTTAGCGAGAGGAATTCAGTTTCCGTATATCCATAATCTTCACAAGCGGCCTTATTAGCAGCTAAAAATTTGAGGGTATTGATGTCATACACCCACATTGGTGCCGGACTAAAATTAAAGAGATCTGCATTCCGTTTTTCAATTCGTTGTGTATTAATCCCGGCTTCCTTTATAGGCAGCGTGTTACCAGTAGAGGAAGAAATATCAACGTAAGTTTGCAAAATGTGGCTCATTTTACCATTTTCGTTATACAACGGGATAGTATCTATTTTCAACTGAACCTGATAAGTAGGTTTGTTTTTGGCGAATAAATCATACTTAATGTTTTCAATTTGATGGGATTCACCAGTATGCATTACATCATTAAATGCAACTCTAATCATCTCTTCACCATCTTTATTACCGTCAATAGCTGATGGAAAAGCATCAAAAAAGGGTAATCCTACAGACTGCAGCATAAGAGCACCTGTCATTGTCCCAAATGCTTTATTTATTGCTGCAATAGTGTAGACCGGAGCATTTGTCTCGATAATAATTGATGGCAAAGGCAAGCAGTCGACCATTTTTTTGATCTCTTCAAACAACATTTTGATCTCCTTTATGTTGATTAGTTAATGCAATTTATTACTTTTTCTTCAAATTTAAAAACTATGAATGATCATATTAAGTAATAAATTTAACTATGATTTCATGCCCAATTGTTTGATATACTACTATTAAACTTGTTGTACACAGGGGTATGGAAATGTGAAACTACTACCTTGATCAACAGTAGAGTCAAACTAAATATTACCACCATGTTCTTCAATGATTTCTTTAGATCTATTTTGGAAGTTATTTAAAAACCCGTGTCCATCTAAACCTGCTTAAAGAAGGAGCTACGGGGCGATTGCTTAATAAAACTATTATATGTGGTTTTGCAGTAACAAACATCTAATGAAAGTCTCTTATGTAGCATCGTAAAACATGCTTAAAAAAAGATATTAACGGCTGGCAATAGCTATTGCGGGTATTATATATTTGATCAGTACCACTTTTGAGTCGTTTTTTATTTCCCAGTTGTTGTAATTTCCTGCTGTTATCACAACCAATAAATTTAACGATTTACAAAAAAATATCCTTTGACCTCCGTTGCCTTTAGCTTCTTGAATTTCGATTTCTTTCCTGTTTATAGTTTCTTTATATGTCCAAAATTGGAAACCATATCCTGCACTTTTGTCCCTTGTTGATGGTCTCTTAACTGCGGAATCCAACGATTGGTTTGCCCAGTCTGCATTTAAAATATCCTTGCCACTCCATTGTCCTTCATTCATATATAACATTCCAAATTTCAGCATGTCCCTTGAACGTAATCGAAGTCCTGATGCTGCGGCCGGCATATTTTTAATTAATGGAAGCCATTCGTATTTATCAATACCTAAAGGAATGAATAATTCTTGTTCAGCAAATTTGTCCAATGATAAACCACTAACCGATTTTATTATTTCTGCCAACAATTGTGTATTACCACCGTTGTAATTCCAGGTAGCACCAGGTTCTGAAACCATTAATCTTCCCAAAATAAAATCAATTGGGTCCCAGCTAATATCCATTCTCAGTTCTGTGTTTCTTGGGTCTCGGTATGAAATATCTTCATTCCATTTGAGACCGCTTGTCATGGTTAATAAATGACGTATGGTGATTTTTTTCTTTCGTTCATCGAAATTCTCCAGATATTTCTTGAAGTAGGGAAAAATAGGTACATCAATGTTCTTAATCAGCCCTTTTTTGACTGCAATTCCTATACAGGCAGAGGTAACACTTTTTGACATACTTCGGCAGTCGTGCAAATTATCAATCTTATGTTCCACATAACCTGTTTTTTTTCCACTTATTTCATCATATCCTGAAAAATAATTTTCGTAGACTAGTCTATCATTTTTAAATATTAGCAGGCTATGTATATTAGGAAAGGTATCTAATAATATAAGCTTTGTAAGATTTACTATTTGGGAAGTATCCATACTCACACTATATAAATGATCTGTCTTTATACTGTCGGATAGCTGAACAGGCTTTGAGTATGAATAATCAGTTGAGCGTATATGTTTCTGTTCACAACTTAATAAACTGAAAAATGTCAAAAGAAATAAAAGGTCCATCGTGTTTTTTTTCATTCTCAATTTTTTGTCCGGTTTCATTCGCTTGCTAGTTTAACAGTAGAAACATTTAGTTTTGATATATCTTAAGATGCTTTCCAAGCTAATAAGATCAAAAACTCGTAAGTTATCGAATTTGATAGTAATAAATTCCAGAAATTTTATTTGCTGTACTTTTTGCTGTGCATTTTACGAACACGAAAGTATTTATAAAGTGCTGATTATAAGCTTACCAATAACCTTATGGACATTGTGTAGATTTAGCTATACTTTATTTTTATCAATCAGCACATATTTATTTCCCCTACCGATTTCTGGTTTTATTACTTTAACATATACGTTTCTGGGAGCGCGCGTAAGTATATCAGTAACTTTACCAGGAGGTATTTCTTCTGCAAACATTTCTAGATAATCTCTGGCAATCTCAACAGATGTCTTAGGATCAGTTAATAAATTAGTATTTAAATATAGATCTAGATTGTAGGCATAATTTGGTGATCTATTATTGAGATAGCTAGTGTCTGTATCTGTCGAACTGACGAAATCTTTAATATGTTGGTGTAAGACTTCTTTACTAGGAATTGGAAATGAAGGATCTAAAAATTGATATAATTTTACTCCAAAAAATCTGCTAATCATTTCCAGAATGTCTATACCGAAACTGTATTCACCTCCTTCGAGAAGTACAACATAGGGCTGCTGTTTCCCTATTGCAGCGGCAAGATTGGCCTGTGAGATTTTGGCCGCCTTTCTATATTTCTTTAATTGACTGGCAAATTCTATCCTAGCTGTTAATATTTCTTTTCCCACTAAACAAAGGAAATATTTTGATAAATATTAATGAATATTGTATTTGGTATATTTCGATATTATACCTATGTTTGAGATATGAATTCTACTTAGAAAGTATATATCGTAAGTTATTGTTAAAACTTCTTAGGTAGAGGTATTAACTGAAGAGTCTTGCAACTCCATTCTCACACCGTTGACGCAAGGCAGCAGATTAATGCCCATATCTTATCCAAGATGCGTTATCTTCGTGTCTAAATAAGTGTGGGTTCTGCTGTATATCCGCGTCAACAAGGTGTGAGAAGCTATTGGAGTTGCGGATGGCAGGATCCCACTTATTTATCTAGTATCCCCATCCAACTCTTCATATTTTTAGAAACTTAAAAACTAATCATATGAGAACTATATCAATGCACTGCTAATATCGGCCTGGCGCTTTTTCCTTCTTCTAATCATCGGTTCTATTGGTCTGGTATAGGATCTTCTTTTTTAACATTAAAAGTTGAATCTAAAATTTTAATTGGCCTGCCTTTTACAATTGGATATTATACAAATGCACTCAGATAGTAAAACCGTATCATTTAAATAATCATGAAATGAGTAAACAAACAATCAAAAATCAATACGGGCTTAGTCCAAGTGGGCAACTGGTAATTGTATTAAGCAATACCAAATATACCTATGCCCATTTCACTGAATTTCATGAGACGGTGTTAAATATCCTGGATAATAATGATTTGTCTCATTTATCTAGTGTGCAAACGAAAAACACTGTTTTGTTTATTAACATGGTGCTTGGTTTATTAGACTCGCCAACGAAGAATGCAATTGTAAAAAATAGAAATTCTGAATATCAAATACTTACAGATAGGCGGACAGATTTGGAATCCAATAAAGTACTTATTCCTGGACCTGATGTTAAAACTAGCCCTCGCCCAACTTCAGAGGAAGAATTGCTAAAACTGTTGGGCTGGATAGACCAGATAGTCGTGCTGCAACGTATCACTGTCGAAAAAATGCTTGATGAGTTTTACAGCTTAGGTATTGTTGATTTAAAATTATAAAAAAACGTTCTGGTAAATTCTATATTATGCATACACTAATAGTCCACACTAACAACAAGGTAATAAAGCCGCCAGATTAGTAGGCAGGCAAAGCGGCTGAAATTTAGGTTGGTTCAAATGTTCCGGCCGCTTTGTTTTTTTGAAATCTCCTAACCGTTATTCCAATTTCAACCTACTAACCATCCAATTAACATTTTCTTGTTCACAAAAATGAAAGCAATATAAGAGCTTAAGGGAATTGTAATGTCTAAATTTTAAACAAGCTACCCCTTCACTCTTCCGATCAACTAACCAACTTATTTCAATGAAAAAAACGATACTAGTACTCGTAATGGCCACGCTTTGCCTTTTTTTAAGGGTTACTGGTCAAACACCAATAGCAAAACCACCACTTCCAGCGGTGATCAAACAAGTCAGGATTGGTGACCGCATTCCAGAGATTTTGTTAACCAAAGTTCATAATTATAAAAGTAGTACAATGAACCTGGCTGATTTAAAAGCCAAACTGATCATCATTGATTTCTGGGCAACATGGTGCAGCCCATGCGTTGCAATGATTCCGAAGATGGACAGTCTGCAGAAAGAATTCAAACATGATGTGCAGTTTATCTCTGTGAGTTATCAGTCCGAGAAAGAGGTTACCACTTTTATGGAAATGCTAGAGAAACAGAGAAACGTAAACTATAGTATTCCTTACAGCACAGATGATAACTTACTGCGGTTTATGTTCCCGCACAAATCTTTACCCCATTACGTGTGGATCAGTGGAAACGGAACTGTTAAAGCTATAACAGAGCTGAAAGAAATAACATCAGCTAACATTGATAAAATGTTAAGCAATGATTCTTTTACGCTACCAGAAAAGAATGACATCACTATTTCGTATGACAATGAAATGCCTTTCTTAGTGAATGGTAACGGGGGCGATGGTAAGCAATTGATTTATCATAGTGTCCTGACTGGTTACGTGCCTGGCTTGACTTCTCATATGTATTTTCAAAGAACGGATAAAGTCCATATCAACAGTTTGACTTTTACTAATGTTAACTTGCTTTGGTTATATAAAAGTGCATTCGGAGATGGATTTACTACTTATTATCAGCAAAATAGAATATCATTAGAAGTTAAACATCCTGAAGAATTTACATCTCATTTAACAGGTGCAGCCTACTTAGAATGGCTGATGAAACCAGGTCATGGAGCATGTTATGAGCTAAAGTTGCCTGCAGAAAAAGCTAACCAGTTGTTCCCGATGTTTCGGTATAATCTTGCAATGCTTTTTCCTCAGTATAACGCAGTGATAGAAAAAAGAAATGTCAAATCCATTGCGCTAAGAATGTTACCAGGACAGGACAAAATTAAAACTACGCATACCGACGGAGAGGTAGTGGAGATTTTTGATCCTTTCGGCTTCACCCTTCAAAATAGCCCTTTGAATACGCTCTTAGGAAGGATGCAATTACAGTTCCAACAATCTTCCAATATCCCATTTATCAATGAAACAGGATACACGGGTAGAGTCGATTTAAAGATTGCTGCAAATCTATCTAGTGTTGCTGATATGAACAGGGCGCTCAAACCGTACAACCTTCAATGGGAAGAGCGCTTGGTACCATTGGATATATTGGTTATAAAGGATGCAGACAAGAATAACTAAATAGTTGAAATAGAAATGGTAAACATGAAAGTATTGTATATAATAATTTGTCTGTTTTTGATGGCAGGCAAGATCAATGCACAGCAATATCTTACAGGAAAGGTAATTGCCAAAGAAAGAAATACAGCTTTGGCGGGGGTATCAATTACGATAGATGGTGTTAACCAAAAGCAAATTTCTGATGCGAATGGTCAGTTCACTTTTAATGTGCCACCTGGTACGTACATAGTTGATGTTTTTTATATAGGCTTTGATCGGCTGAAGATTAAGGTTGTAGTCCCTCAAAAGGAGAAACTGACAATTGTTCTTAATCCATTCGCTACCGAGCTGAAAGAGGTTTCAGTATTGAGCAATGGGTATCAGCGGCTGGCTAAAGGAAAAGCTACTGGTTCTTTTGTGCAACTTGATAGCTCAATTTTAAACAGACGGGTAAGCCCGGATATTTTAAGTAGGCTGGCTGATGTTACGCCTGGATTGATTTTTAATAGAAGTCCTGGATCTGGAGATAATGATATCAGCATCCGTGGACGCAGTACTTTATTTGCAAACGACCAACCGTTGGTCGTATTGGATAATTTTCCTTATGAGGGAGATCTTAATTCTATCAATCCGAATGATGTGGAAAGTATTACGGTTTTGAAAGATGCTGCTGCGGCTGCAATTTGGGGTGCCCGATCTGGAAATGGGGTAATCGTGATTACAACACGATCAGGAAGCTACGGGCAAAAAGCTAGAGTGTCTTTCAATAGCAATTTTACTTATGGTGCAAAGCCAGATTTGTTTTATAATCCTAAAATGTCTTCTGCGGATGTTATTGAAATGGAGAAGAAACTGTTTGCTACAGGTTTTTATAGTACAGTTGAACAAAGTGATACCAGGGAAGGGGTGAGCCCGGTTATAGAACTACTGATTGCTGCAAGAGATTCGAAAATAAGTGCACAAGAAGCCAATGAGAGGATTGAAAAGTTAAAAGCCTATGATGTACGAAATGACTATGCTAAATATCTTTATCAGCATTCACAGGCACAGCAATATGCTTTGCAATTTTCTGGTGGTACTACTCAGCAAAAGTATTTAGTTTCTGCCGGGTATGATAAGGGGCTATCATCGCTCGTAGGGAATCAAAACGACAGGCTAAGTTTACGTGGTACCAATACCTATTCTTTTAGCGGTGGTAAAGGAGAGTTGAGCACCGAAGTATATTTTATTAAGAGTAAAAATCAAATCAATAATACAGGAACTGGTTATATTACAACTGGTGGCAGGGCTATTTATCCTTATGCAAGATTGGTAGATGATAATGGTAATCCTGTTTCTGTAACGCATGATTACCGCCAGGGTTTTGTAGACGAAGCAATGGGTAAGGGTTTGTTAGATTGGAGTTACAATCCGCTACGGGAAATAGCTGTGGCAGACAACCATTCGGAATCTACAGATTTACGAATTAATTCTAGGTTTAAGTATAGGCTTTTACGCGGTTTGGATGCGGAGGTTATTTATCAATACACCCGCAGTAATAGTATGTCTAAAAATATACAAGGTTTAGAGAGTTACTATACGCGCAATTTGATTAATATATATAGCCAGGTCAATGCAAGTGGATCTTTGACTAGGGCAATACCTCTTGGTGCTATCCAGGATTTAAACACAGGATTGTCAGTTGGCAATAGTGTACGCAGTCAATTAACTTATCAGAGGCAATTTGGACAGGACCATGAAGTAAATGCAATTGGCGGATATGAAATCAGGAGTCAGGAATCTCGTATTAATTCTTCAAGGCTATATGGGTTTTCTCCTTTGAATGTGACTAATACCGCAGTGGATTACATTGGGTTGTATAAGAGTTATCCTAGTATTAACGGCTCCTCAATGAGGATACCGTTTGGAGACGAAGAAGATCAGTACAACGACCGCTATATATCGTGGTATGGCAATGCCGGATACACATATAAGCAACGATATACTTTTACTGCAACTGCAAGGCTAGACAGGAGTAATATTTTTGGTGTGAGGACAAATCAAAAAGGTGTGCCGCTTTATAGTGCTGGTTTAAGCTGGAATGTTTCGCAAGAAGGTTTTTATCAACTAAACTGGCTACCGGCACTAAAGTTACGTGCAACATTCGGTTACAATGGTAATGTAGATCGTAGCCTTTCTGCAGTAACTACGGCAGGTTATTCTAGCGGAGCTGGAACTGTGTTAGGAATACCGTACGCTGCAATTTCAAATCCGCCAAATCCTGATTTGAGGTGGGAGCGGGTTAAAGTGTACAACCTGGGGATAGATTTTAGCTTAAAGGGCCAGCTATTAAATGGAAGTCTTGATATCTATCAGAAAAATGGGATTGATCTGATAGGCAGCACTACAATGCCAACGTCATCAGGTATATTAACATTTAGAGGCAATACTGCAAATACAAGTGGTAAGGGGATGGATCTGTTTTTAAATTCTACCATTGGTAAAGGAAATTTAAAATGGAGCCCAAATTTGATTGTGAGTTATTCTTCTGAAAAAGTTTCTAAATATGGTGTAAAGGCACTTCCATATAATTATGTAGTTGCGGGAGAGAATGGCCTTTACCCTTACGAAGGTAGGCCGATGGCTTCGCTTTATAGTTACACTTGGGCTGGATTGGATCCATCAACTGGCGAAGCAAGGGTATATATGAATGGTCTAATTACAAAAGATTATAATAAAGTAGCACAGCAGATTACTGTTGCGGATTTGGTATACAGTGGCCCTGCACGGCCAAAAGTGTTTGGTGCTCTTCGAAACACTTTTCAATATAAGAACTTTTCAGTTGGGGTAAATATAAGCTATAGGTTAGGATATTATTTCAGGCGTAGTTCGTTAAGTAGTTTCACAGTACTGAGTGGCGGTGTGGGGCATAGCGATTATACAAATAGGTGGCAGAAGGCTGGTGATGAATTAATTACAGATGTACCTGTGTTGCCAAGTGTTCGCAATGTTAATCAGGATCAGATGTATCTGTACTCTTCTGCATTAATAGAGAAAGGCGATCATATCAGGTTGCAAGATATAAATATTGGTTATTCAATTAGCAAAAGGGATCATCAGCAGCTTCCGTTTTCTGTAATCCGCTTTTACGTTTATGGCAATAATCTAGGATTATTATGGACTGCAAACAAGCGTGGTCTTGATCCCGATTATCCTACCCTTAAAGCCAATAAAACTATCAGTGCGGGTATTAAGGCAGATTTTTAATATACAAGTATTTGTAAATATAAATGTAATCAAAATGAAAACTCAATATAAATTTTATCTAGTTAAATGGTTTTCTAGCTCTTTATCAACGTTACTAATCCTTTCTGTTTTGATACTCTATAGCTGCCAAAAAGAGTTTTTGGAGAAAAAACCTGACCTATCCAGATTAGTGCCTAAAACGGTGTCGGATTTCCAAGCGATTTGCGATAATGAGATGTGGTATTCTGCAGCTGGCGTACAAGAAGTTAGCACCGATGATTTTACTATTTCTGACGCGGGCCTGTTCGCTTCATCCGCTATCGTCCAGAATGCCTATCGTTGGTTGCCAAATACTTTTGCCGGACAACCTTTTGTACTGGATTGGTATGAAACACACATGCAGATTTTTTATGCTAATATAATTTTGGAAGGACTTGCCGATATTACTGACGGAGAAAGAGATAGTCCGGTTTACAGTAGCGTTAAGGGTACTGCATTTTTTCAGCGTGCCTTTGCATTTTATAACCTTGCGCAAGTTTTTGCTGCACCATATAATCCTGCAAATGCTAATAGTAAACCAGGAATACCGCTTAGATTATTATCGGATGTAAATGCACGTTATCCGAGAGGAACTGTTCAACAAACTTATGATCAGGTGATCATAGATTTGCGCACTGCTTTGCCTTTGCTGCCTGATGAGGTAAGTTATACAAGCAGGCCAAGCAAAGTAGCAGTTTATGCTATGTTAGCTAGGGTATATCTTGCTATGGGTGATTACGTAAATGCGGAATTAAATGCTAATACCGCTTTAACGATCAAACATGAACTGATAGATTATAATACAATTAAGGGAAATGCAAGTGATCGGCTTATACCACCAGCGTTGCGTAATACAAATGTGGAGGTGATTTTTTACAAAGGAGCCATTGCTTATACGTTTCCCGGTGCATCAGCTTTGGCTAGCGTAGTTCCTTCTGTGTATAATTCCTATGCCGCTGACGACCTACGTAAGCTTCTGTTTTTTAGGAATAGAGGTAATGGGATTTTTACTTTTCGAGGAACTTACGGAGGGGTATCAAGTGCAGGTTTGTTTACAGGTTTAGCTACTGATGAACTTTATCTAATTAGGGCAGAATGTGCAGCTAGAAGAGGAAATTTAAACGGAGCTTTGAGTGATTTAAATACCTTGCTGGTTAAGCGATATACTATTGGTAAGTTTATACCTGTAGTGGAAACGAACCAAGAAATAGTTTTGAGAACTATCTTGGCTGAACGAAGAAAGGAATTAATTTGCCGCGCATTACGATGGACAGATTTGAGAAGGTTAAATATAGATCCTAAGTTTGCTGTTGAGTTTAATAGGACAGTTGCCGGGGTAGAATATAAATTACCCCCCAATAGCAATCGATACACATTCCCTCTTCCGGATGATGAGATTCTGATAGGTGGGATGGAGCAAAATCCCTAGATATCAGCAGCTCCAGTTTGATTGTAGTCAGAGGAACCTATCATTATAATTATAGTCTTAATTTAAGGTATTTAACAAACGGCCAGCTATGGCCGTTTGTTACCAATTTATCTAGGGATTTTCATATGATCCCAAACCTGAATTTTGAGCAGGAGTACTGTTTTGGGGAGTATTTGCACTTGTAGGGGGCGTAGTAAAAGTGAATTTACATATGTTTGTTCCATCTACACAGCGGTAGCCATTATCAGGGGCGACAGGATTCCAGCTTTGAGTACTGTAATCATAACCGTAGATCAATTCCACAGCTTTATCACTTTTTGCTGATGTAAAAGCACTTTGAGTAAATACCAGCCCGCTGGCTAGTAAAACTCCCATTAATCCGAATGTATTTACATTCTTAAAGAGATTTTTCATAATATTTATTTTTTGCCTTATGCTGAATTGCACAAAGCGTGTTGCTTTTAAGAACCCTCGAAGCTCTGTTCTCTCTGGCTAATTAGTTGTTAATTGTATTGCTGGGCAAGCTTAATCCAAGCTATTGGTTTATCCAATTTTCGGCAGGTCTCCTTTCTTTTTAAAGTTTAACCATTTATGATCGAGCCAACGTTGGTCTGATTTAATGCCAATTATTGCAAGGATAATAAATGCCATGTTAAAGAGCAGGTGGGTGGCATAACTCATGTTTTTTAAGACCCCACCGCAACTACATGGCGTCCTGCCAAATAAGCCAGACATCGTTAGGGAGATGTATATGGAAAAGGCTGTCATCAGTAGGAGTGATGCGTAGAAGCCTTTGAGCATTGTTTTCTCAAAGACAAGCGTCAATGTGATCAAAAGCTCTACAACAGGTATCAACCAGGTTAATTGTAGTGCTATAACATTAGGAAATACCTGATTTAGCATCTGCTCTTTACTCAGTTGGTAAGCTGTCAATTTACTTAGTGCTGCATAGCAGAGCATAATTGCTATTAAAGCGGCGCAGATATTTCGAATTTTTAATAATCTGTTAGCTAAAATCAGATGCCTTTCCATACTTTTGTTGCTTAAAACTCTTGTATTAAAGTTCAGAAATAAGCACGTCTTTTTGTTGTGGATCTGGCATCATTTGAAGTGCCAAATGGCATTATTTGCTATGCTAATTGGTATCATGTGCGATGCCAAATGGCATTGTTAATAGTGCCATTTGGCATTATTTTGTGTTTTTAAGACGCATGAACTGTCGCTTAGATAGGTTTAAATAACTTGCGAGTTGCTGAGCAGTGCAATGCATTAATAATTGTGGTTTAGATGTGAAAAGGTAGTCATAACGTTCTTGTTTTGGCATTCTTAAGAATAGCTCTCTGATATTCCCATTATTTATTTGTTCATCTATAATTCTAACGAATAGTTCAAAGGCTTCCGGGTATAGCGTTAGCGCGTATTTTGCATCTTCTACAGTAATTGCAAGTAAAACCGCTGGAGTATAAAAACTGAGTGTGTTAATAAACTCTCTTTTTGGTTTAGTTAAGGAGGGAACGATAAAATCTCCCGGGCTAAAAATTACTAAGGATACCTGTTTAGTATTACTCAGTTTAACCCCACCTACATATCCGGATGATACAAAATACAACATGGTACTTCTAAAATTGTGGTAAGGCATATGGGTATTGACAATGAACGGTGACTTTTCAATATGTTCAGCCAAGTAGGTTTTTAATCCAGAAGAGAGTGACGTGATTGCGTTTAGTTTTTCAAATAACAAATCCATAAGAGCGTTTTATGTTTTTGTTTACAAGTAAAGTAGAAATATGAATTTTTGTAAGTGTCGGAAAGTGCCAACAGGATTTGGAATTCATGTAAATATGTGGGTGTAATAGGGTACTATCCCTGGTTTAGGGTGTCAAAAAAATGCTCATAATCAGTTTTTTCTTGCATGATTTTTATTAATATAGCTGCATTTGAGTGTTAAATCTGCATGGTAGACTTAACACTCAAATGTTATTCGGAATCGCCAATAAGGATTTAGATTTTGGTCATATTATAGAAAAAATATGATGTTTTAAGGTCTCAAAAAGTTGAAAATTTTTAAAAAATGTTGTAAAACGCCAATTTTTCTAACATAATAACTGATATTTTAAGATTTTTTTATGCGCTATATTAATCTTTGAATATAATATATTATGCTAGAATTTCTTGCTAACTCGTTGACGGTCATTTATGTAAATGAATATTATTATCTGATTAATTAATCATTTTAATGTAATCTTTCCTAATTGTGAAAGATTATGCTATTATGTAACCACCTAAGAACTGTTTTCGCTTTAAATTTACAAAACGCCACGCTTCTATGAACCGCGTCTCTATGAATTAATACGCATACTACAAATAAAAAAGGAATATTAATGAAAAAATTGAAAGCCCCTTCACTAGTAGTTAAAAGGAAAAATAGATTACAAACCGAAGAAAGAATGAAAGAAGGCATTGGTGAAATTTTAGAAGCTTTTGGTCATTCTGAAGTAACGATCAATAAAGTGTTTAAGCATATAGGTATTGCTAAAACTGCACTTTACAGGGATTTTACCAGCTTTAATAACTTAATCATAACTTATTATGAGTCAATAGATTTTAGATTAGATCTTATAACTGTAGATACTGCTATACTTACTACCGAGCGATTAATAGATTTGCTAATGGATGTTATCGAAAAAACTTATCGTTCATTAATGAAAAGCAAGATTATCAGGGAATTTATGGCATGGGAGCTGTCTGATAGGACTAACCTATTTAAGAATACAAATAAAAAAAGAGAAATGATCCATTTAGAGTTTCTGCAAAAGATTAAACCTTTTTTGAAAGATAAGGCGGAAAGATTTGAAATATTATATGCAATTATTTACTCATCCATAAATTCGATTGTGCTGGAAAGTAAAGTTTACCCCGGGACCCATTTCGGCATCAATATTAGTAATGAAGAAAAAAGGATAAAGCTTTTTGCCACTTGGCGAGTGCTACTAACCCTTGCCTTGAGTGAGTAAAATCACAGCTCTTAGCTTGGTTTAGCCTTAGTAATCATTAACCATTTATAAAACTACCTGTTACGATATGACAAAAGAATTTGACGTGTTTCATTCTTTATGGAACGACTATGTTTTAGAAGAAACAGATCCTCGCCTTATTCAGGATTTAGATTGGTCCCGCCATTTTTTTTTCAAAGAAATATTAAAGATCAAACATACCATTTCAACGCGGGCATATAATTATGGGATTAATAATAAAAGTGTAATCGCTTATATTCGAGGTGTACAGAAATATCTTTTAGCCACATCTGCTAAAATATCCGCTTATCATACGGTATTTCAGCTATTTAGTGATGCGATTGATGAACTTATTGAATTTCTAATGATAGACTTTGATGCCTACTTTGATTATCATTTGGTAGCTACAATTGGTTATAAGATCAAAGTTATGAGCGCAGAAAAAGAAAACATTAAGGAAATAAAGGAGCTTTTGATAACAAAAAATTTGAATCCAGCATTAGCACTGCTGATACAGGATTATCTTGCTTTAAACAATCATGTGGTAGAAACTTTTAATGATCTTAATTATTATGCAATGTTTTGTAGGGAGGTAATTAAGTGGCTCACATCTGAAAAAAAAAGTGATATGGATTCCTTATTCATTGAGGGTTTTATATATATAAATTTTAATACAGATGGATTCATCGAATTCTTGAATACGAAAATTATCAAGAAGTATCCTGATGTAATTAGCCGTGATATTTGCGTGGACCAGTGTGCCCTTTATATAAGGGATGTAAAATGCATTATGGAACAGAATGAATGGTGTTATAATCCGAAAAAAAGCAGTGTAAAATTCGCTGCGCTCAATTATCTAGAGGCAGAACTTGGATACATAATGAACCTGGCAAATTTTAAAAATAAAAGTGCATCTCAAGAAATCTTCAATGGCCCTGTTGTTGATTATTTATTGGTAAATCTTACTGTAGAACAACTTACTTATTTCCTGAAGTTGTTGGTAAAACATAAAATCATTATTGTAAATCACCAGGGCGATTTTTTTAAACTTATATCTGCCCGTTTCCGGACTAAGAACAAAGCGGGTACCCTGGCATTAAATAGTATAAAAAATAAATGGAATCGGGAAAGTGATCAAACAATGGAACATATCAAAAAGATGTTTTTTAATTTGATCAAAATCATCAACTTAAAGTAGTATTTAAATTTAATTTCATATTTTTTTGACACCCTATAACGGGGTTTATGGCACTCTTATGGCCTAATTTTCTCTGTTTTTTGTTTGTGTCTGACACCTTTAGGCACTTGACTTGTACAGTATTATTTCTTAATCTTATCAAAAATTAAAACGCAGTATTAAGGGGTTGTGAATCAGTTTATTTTGTATTGCCGTAAGTATATAGGTAAAGCAAAATCAGTAAATAATGTAAGGAATGGATCCTGCATAACCTTTGTTCGGGAACGATTTTTATCTCTGCCATTTCCAGTTCATTTTGCAGGCTATTATTTTGTGCGATAATAACTTCGAGATAAGTAGCCATTCTACTATTAAAAAGTAATAAAGCATTGTTTGTTGCCTTTTCGAGAAGATATTCAGGGCGGGTAAATCCAATAAATTGCTGTTTATACCCTAAATGGTTATAAAAAGACTGTGTTAACGGTGGCTTTTTTGTTTTGAACACTTCCATTACATGAGAAGTGATTCCTGCCTCATACAGCGATTTCATCAGTTTTGAAGTTACATTTTCGGAGCTGACTATACGCAGCACATTGTCTTCATCGCTAAGGTCCCAGGTCCAGCTGATAATATTCTTAAACCTGGCAATAATGCTTTGCATTTGGTTTAACTCCATGGATGAGTTGATCACGGTAGACAGGATGATTATAAAGTGGTTCATATGAATTCTCCTTCAGGTGACAAGTATAAATATCATTGCCGAATATTTGCTGAAGTATTTAGCTGAAACAAAGAAAGTAGATCTTGAAACGTAGAAAGTACGCACTGAAGTGAATAGCGGAAATTCTTTCCTTTTGAATTGGTTAGAGAATTGAATACTATTTTATTCCGGGCCTTGCCACAAAATTCCTATATACGTTAAAACAGTTCCTGGTGAGCACATAAGAAGAAGATATGATAGTGGTTTGACTTCAGTGGATAAGCAGGTGTGGATCAATAAGGGGAAGGCTATCACAGGAATATAGCTTAAAATAAGCCCAGCTGTGCGATCAATTCGGTTGTTGCTGCTCTTCCTGCTCTGTTAGCACCTATGGTAGACGCTGATGGACCATAACCTACCAGATGAATCCGCGGATCTTTCACAACTTGTGTTGCCAATCTTCCTCCCATGAGTATTCCGTCATTATCTTCACGAAGCATTAAAGGTGCCAGGTGATCCAAACCGCTACGGAAGCCGGTGCACCACAAGATGACGTCGGCTGTAATGTGACGGCCATCTGCCCATCTAACTCCTGTTGAAGTAATCTCACTGAACATGGGTTGGCGGTTTAGCACCCCGCGCGATTTCATTTGCTCAATAGCCGGAGTTATAGGAATACCAGTCACTGATACAATGGATCCGGGTGGAAGTCCTTGTCTTACACGCTCCTCTACTTTTTGCACCGCGGCCCGTCCGGCTTCCTCTAGCCATGGCCCTTCCCGAAAATTGGGCTCATTTCGTGTTACCCAGGTCGTTGTGGTCAACAGGGAAATTTCATCAAGAAGTTGAATAGCAGAGATACCTCCTCCGACAATGATTACATGTTTATTCAGAAAATTGTTAGCAGATTGATAATCTTTAGTATGTAGTTGGGTGCCTTCAAATAGCTCCGATCCCGGATAATACGGAATATAAGGAGACTCCCAACTGCCGGTTGCATTGATAATTCCTCTAGCAGAAAACAATCCGCGATCGGTTTCGATGCGAAAGCGGTCGCCCCGGTTGCACACAAGATTGGTTTTGACAGGCCGATAGACATGAAAATCAAATTTGTTCTCATATACGGAGAAGTAATGCGGAACAGCTGTACTTGCTTTGACTTCCGAATCCTTTACGTCTATCGTACTGGAGAAGGAGAGGCCAGGTAAATCGTGTACACCATTTACAGTGCTAAGCGTGAGTGATGGCCACCTATACTGCCAGGCTCCCCCAGGCTGCGGCGACTGGTCCACAATAACAAATCCACGACCTTCAATCAGTCCCTGCTGCTTAAGGAAATACGCCGATGAAAGTCCGGCCTGCCCCGCGCCAATGACCATGATGTCAGTTTTAAATATTAACTCTGCTGTGGTATCTTTTGATTCAGGCATTATCATATTCTATTAAACGATGCAAAATAACTTAATATTCATAGCATAATGCATGTGGAAGCATAGATATTATTCTCACCAGCTTACTCACCTATCATTTACTGACTAGCAATGGCATCGGAGCAGAATTGCGGTAGAGGTAGCTACCTAATCCAATTTTCTGGATTTTATCTCGGCATCCAATGTTTTAAACCGTAGAAAGATCGGAAGAAAAACTACGATCAGAGACAATACTGGGATGAATAAGGCAATATTATCTTTCTTGGAATAAAAATAAATGGCGGCTACGAGAATAAAAAGCCAAAGGATACAGGCACCTATGAGCAGGCCTTTTAAAAAATCTCTTTGCTTAGTCAGTGTTTTGACATCTTGCGGGCTGGATGGGTTTTTTGGTATCATGGAAGTGTTTATGGTTAATCTTCAATATCTTTCAGTTAGAAATTTTGAGCTATATCACCTTTAATTAAGTCGTTGGGCAAGAGCAAAACTAACAAATATTATTTATATCACAATGGTGTGATATAAGTTTCATCTGTTTTTTTTCTTAAAATTTAGTCTTATTCGATTTTGATCCTTGTTAGCATCAGCCTTTCATTTTGTAAAAATGTGCTAGCAGCTTGTATATATGTTTGATTTTTTGACAGTGGCACAAAAAATCGCAAATTGCACCAAAGTTGATTCAAATGGCAAGAAAAATTACGGATGGCCCCGTTAGAAACAAGGAACGCACCAAGGAGAACCTGATTATTGCATTGGGGGAAATCCTGAAAAAAGATGGTTTTTCTGGGCTTAGCATCAGCAGGGTGGCGGAGGAGGCTAAAGTGGACAGGAGGCTGATCTATGAGTATTTTGGGGGACTGGAAGGATTGGTAAAAGAATACCTCAACAACAACGATTACTGGAACATCCGTACTGAAGAAATAAGTGGTATCATTGAATCCAGTAAAGCAGATAACGGGAAAGCACTTGCTTACCAGGTGCTGGAAAACCAGTTTGACAGCCTAATTGGCAATGAGGAGATGCGTCGGATCATTACCTGGGGACTGAGCGAAAAGCTAGCCGTTTTGAAGGAACTGGACTTGAAGCGTGAGCACATTGGGGATCAGCTGCTACGTGAGGTTTTCGATGGCACGTTCGACCATAGTGATAAGAACTTTAGGGCAATGTATGCAATATTGATGGGCGGAGTATACTACCTTACTTTGCATAGCAAGATGCAGGAAAATCCTTTTTGTGGGATAGACCTTGAGCAGCCTTCTGGCCAGGAAGAGATCAAGAAAGCGCTCAAACAGTTTATCGATCTCGCCTATGCATAATTTGTTATAATAAGAATGTGAGGGTTATTATTACGGCTGATTTAATTTAGGCGTAAGTTCTGATAACCATAGAGGTTTCCATTTAAGTAGGCTAAGACTTGAAGGGACGCTTGCAAACAGGGCAAATCTTTGTCGGTTGATATTGCTGTTGCCTTTTTTTACTACTATTTCTCCAGTATGAAGATAGGCGAGTACTATTAAAGCTTGCAAATGCAGCAGACCAAACCTTATCTTCCTATCAATACTTCATATGGCTTGCTGAAGTTCCTGTCCAACATAGCTATATCCTTCCGTCTTTCATTGAATGTACAACTGACGAAGAATTAGTTTATCTATAAATACAGTGAAAGCAATGAAGACTTAAAGCGATTTACATGGAGCTTTAAATAAAAACAAATACTAGTAAGAAAGAGTTGTTTTAGAAAGTAATAATGAAACATAAAAGAACTAGTATTACAATATGGAAGCAATAGGATTTAAACAATCATTAGCCATTACGGAACAGAACAGCTTTGTATCATTTGAAACAGCTATTCCCCAGGCATCAGGAAGAGATATATTAGTTAAAGTTAAGGCAATAAGTGTAAACCCTGTCGATTATAAAATCAGGCAGAACAGTGCAAAAGGGGTAACGTTAGATGACCCGAAAATTATTGGCTGGGATGCCGCGGGAACAGTGGAAGCCGTAGGGGAGGAAGTTTCACTTTTTAAAGTCGGCGATGACGTTTACTACGCTGGTGATATCAAAAGAGGCGGTTGCAATACTGAATATCAGCTAGTAGATGAAAGAATTGTTGGTAAAAAACCATCTTCATTATCTTATGGGGAGGCAGCAGCTATGCCGCTGACAACTCTTACCGCTTGGGAAATGTTATTCGAACGATTTGGAATCACAGATAACGATAAGGGTAAATCTATCCTCATCATCGGTGGAGCAGGTGGTGTAGGTTCCATTGCTACACAATTAGCAAAAAATGTGGCTGGTTTAGTTGTGATCAGCACTGCATCACGCGAGGAAACCATCGCCTGGTGCAAATTACAAGGCGCAGATCATGTTGTTAACCATAAAGATATCATTAGCGAAGTGCAGAAAGCAGGATTTCAACAAGTTGATTTTATTATAGATTGTGCTGATCTCAATTTTTATTGGGATGCATTAGTCGAGCTAATCAAACCACAGGGCAAAATTGGTTCAATCAGTGATCCAAAGCAACCTATAAACCTGATTCAATTGAAATCTAAAAGTGCAAGCTTCCATTGGGAATTTATGTTTACGCGGTCTTCCGCCCAAACAGATGATATGATCGCACAATCGCAAATTTTAAGCAGTGCTGCTGAATTATTTGATAAGCAGACTTTAAAAAGCACGCTAAACAACACGCTGCAGGGCTTTAGTGTTGATAATATTAAGGAAGCACACGAGTTGTTGGAAAGTGGGAAAGCTATTGGTAAGACAGTGATAGTTTATTAAGCCACTTTTTAAAATAATGTCAATTATACAGAAAGTTAAAAAGGCATTATGCTACATATTTAATTTAACGCTGTTCTATAGTATTTGCAAGAGCAATTGTAAGATGGTAAGTTTGTAATTCTAAAAAAACTAAGCGTGCATACAGATTTTCAAGGTGTTATAAATTTAACTAATATGCGAAGCTTTATGCTATTGTTAATTTTTGTTATCCTGATGAAATTTGGTGTGAATGCACAGGCGCAAAATCAGACAGATACTCTTAGTGCCATATTAAAAAGCAAATCAGGCAACCTTGTCAGGCACAAGCAATTGACAACTTTGTTTTATAAGCGTTTCCTGCTTTCGTCGGCATATGACCAAAAGTTGAAAGCGCTCGACGACTCCTTAAAAAAATATAAAACTAATGGCAGTGCAGCGTTTGGTTTGCTTGCTAAAATATTTATTTTACGACGGATGGATAACTTGAAAGCAGCAGAAATGGAGCTTTTATATGCTATCGAAATTGCCCAGCGTAAACAACAAAAATATCTTCTTTATCAGTTTTACCTTAATTTAGCATATGTTCAAACTGATCAGAACAATGCTTTAGCTGCGATACATAACTATCGGCAGGCAAAAAAAACAGCTGATGAATTATCTGATTTGGGACTATTGTTGTCAGTTGATATAGGTATAGCGGATATTTTTTCTAATATTGGACTTTACCAGCAGGCGTTAATTTACCTTAATGAGGCCCAGCACCAAGTAGAAGATCCGGTAAATATTGAACTTTCATCGAGGGCAATAATTTACCTGAATAAAGCTGAAATATTTTTTAAGCTTGGTAAGCCCGATTCCTTGCGCCACTATCAAAAACTAACCAGGAAGTACGGTACAGGTAGTTATGATATTGGGAGATATCTAAAAAGATTAGACTATTATACACTGATTTTATCACATCATCATCGACAAGCTATTGTGTTGATAAGAGAATTACTGCTGAGCGGCAAAAGGTATTACAAAAATGTTGATCGCTGGTACCTTGCCCAAAGTCTCTACGCAGTAAAAGAATTAGATAGCGCGGTTCTAGAAGCTCATAAAATCCTTATTGAAGAGAAGAATGGGCCTTCGCCAATGAGGTTAAATGCTTATAAACTAATTGCTACAGTAGCGGAAGAGCAAAACCAGCATATAAAAGCGGAACGTTATTTTAAGTTGGCGTTAGCAGAATCAGAAGGGTTCACCATTAAGATGAGAAGTGTCGATCTACTCTCCACAGAGCTTCGGCAGGATCGATTAGATGCTGCATATCAAGCCCAATATCTGGTATTTCATAAAGAGCGCATTATTCTATTTTATTCAATTGCGTTAACAACCTTAATCATTTTGATTATTTGCTTGTTTTACCGCAATGTGAAACAAAAAAGCAAATATCAGCAATTGCTACATGAGACACGTTCACAGGAAATAGCATTCATTAATTCCCATCAAGTTAGGAAGCCCTTGGCCAATATATTAGCCATTTGCAGGTTGCTCATAGACCATGAAAATACTGTAGAAGAAAATAATAGCTATTATGAAGTTCTCGATCAGCAGGTGCAAGAAATGGATCAGAAGCTGAGAGAAGTAGAAATGAAACTTCGCGAACATAACTAATGGCTATACCTAAAAAAATTCTCCAAAATGCCACAGTATTCCGGATGGGTCATGCAGAAAACACTCTTTACCCCAGTTTTCTACGCGGATAGGGACGATTCTGACTTCGGGATATTTGTCGGTTAATTTCAGGTCGGCAATTTCATCCCAGACTTCCTTTACGTTTTCTACCTGAAAAAATAACATGGTATTGTCTACCCATTCCTTTACATAGGCTTTCTGTAAATAAAAACCAAGCTCTCCCCATTTAAATAAGGATAGTGAAGGAGTTATAATGGTTTCACTAAAGCCCAGGTCTGTATAAAAATCCCTCGACCTATCAAAGTTTTTGGCACCTATAAATGGGCGGATGGAGATCAAATTTTTTTGTCTTAAATCATTCATTATCTTTTATATTTATTTTCCTTTAACCAATAAAATTCTAATTGAAAGGTACACGCAACTAGTATGGCATGATGGCTACTTTTTGTAAAGCTGTTTTCTTTGGTCATCGTTTTACCTGATTAGCGAAGGTAAGACAAGGATGCATTTATCACACTTGATCGTAATCAAGAACTGCTTTTGGGAGAAATAATTTTTTTTCTTACCCTGCTCAGGGTTTCTGGTGTAATTTTAAGATAAGATGCAATCATTTTTAAGGGAAACTTCTGGGTGATCTGCGGAGTATGATCTAATAGAGATTGATATTTCTCTAAGGGTGAGAGTGATTGATCAAAAAAGTTCGTTCGTAGGCTGGCAGCATCTAATAGTCTTCCCAATTGAAAAAATGATGGAGAAAGGGCAATTAGTGTATGGATGGACTCAATACTAAGTTCTAATATTCGGCTTTTTTCGTAGGCTTTAATGTAGGTGCCAGCAGGTTGCTGGTTAACGAAACTTCTTTGATCTAGCATCCATCTCCCGTCTGCTCCGATATCTAGTATGGTTTGGTCAATTTCATTATCTATACGATATTGATATATCGCACCAGTTATAACGTAGTAGGCAGATTTCGCCAATTCACCAGCATTCAGAATTAAATCGCCCTTCTCAAAATCCCGAAAATACACTTCTTTTTCAAATAGAGCGAGATCTTGATCACTATATGAGCCTGTCTTGTTTAATGCTTCTGTTATCATTTCTAAGCCAAATATAATAAAATGGAAGACAGGTTAAATGTCCGGCATTTTGTTTCTTAAAAACAATTCCATTTCCATTTAATATTACTTTTGTGCCTTTCCTACTGATAGAAAGTATTAGCTCTTACCCATAAGAATTTGGTCATCTTCGATGGTTGACTATTTACCAGGTCAGGCCATTTTTTGAATTGAGGCCAAGTTTTGGTTTTGATCCGGTACAGAGGATGTTAACGAATGTTCATTTTGAAACCCTGCAGAATCAAAAAAGCCTGACATCTTACGATCTCAGGCTTTTAAATATTTCAAGATTAAATCTTGCGGACCGGACGGGACTCGAACCCGCGACCTCCGCCGTGACAGGGCGGCATTCTAACCAGCTGAACTACCGGTCCGTTCTCCCTTGCGGGGCTGCAAAGATAGAAAACAAATAATCAAATGCAAATCTATTATTCAATTTTTTATTTTTCCTGAAAATGATTTCTTACGATAGGATAAGATGTTTGGTTTAGTGATGCCCTAAATTTGTTTCAACAAAAAGAAAGGTTGGGAGCTAATCTCCCTTATAAGAATATGAATATGGAAGGCAAAATTTTAGGCATACACCACATCACTGCGATAGCAGGTAGTGCAACAGTTAACTATGATTTCTATACCAGGGTGTTGGGGTTAAGGTTAATAAAGAAAACCGTCAACTTTGATGATCCTAAAACATATCACCTGTATTATGGTGACGAAGTTGGTTCTGCAGGAACAATTCTTACGTTCTTTCCCTGGGAAGGGATTGCTAAAGGTAGGAGGGGAACAAGACAAGCTACCGAAATTGGATATAGCGTACCGGCAGGGAGCCTTGATTTTTGGCAGGCGCGTTTGGATAAAAACAATGTGATATACAATAAGCAATCAGAGAAGTTTGGAGAGCAGTATCTTACTTTTTTGGATCCTGATGGACTAAAGTTCGAGTTAACAGTTTCAAAAAATAATGATAACAGGAAACCTTGGGTAACTTCAGAGATCTCTGCTGAAAATGCGATAATGGGTTTCCATAATATTACGATTACTAGTAATAAGATCGAAAAAACTGCAGAGGTGCTTACGTCTATATTTGGCTATAAGTTACAAGAAACCGTGGTAAACAGATCGAGGTTTGTTACGGATACCGTAGATGTAGCAAATATTGTGGATTTGGTAGAGGCACCGGGAGAAACAGCTGGCCATGTTGCTGGTGGTTCTGTACACCATGTTGCTTTCCGTGTTAAGGATGAAAAAACGCTGATGGCATATCGTGATAAGGTTTTAGCGATGGGGTTAACCATTACTGAAAAGATAGACCGTAACTATTTTTATTCATTGTATTTCCGTGAACCGGGTGGGGTTTTATTTGAATTGGCAACTGAAAATCCTGGCTTTATGGTAGATGAACCTATTGAGGAGTTAGGTACACATCTTAAGTTGCCTGCGCAATACGAAAGTAAAAGAAGCGAGTTAGAGCAAGTGTTACCAAAACTAAATTAACCATTATGTATACCCATTCTAAAAATATAGTTACTGCAGGTGTGCCTGTAGATCAGGCAAAAAGTGCATTGATCATGATCCACGGACGAGGGGCTTCTGCGGAGAGCATGGTTCCGCTGAGCAGGTATTTAGAGCTTAGAGATGCTGCGATTTTTGCACCACAAGCGACAAAACATAGTTGGTACCCTACAAGCTTTATTGAACCGGTTGAGTTAAATCAACCGGCACTGGACTCTGCGCTGGAAGTGATAGATAGCTTGGTTAAGGATATTATTAAAGCAGGGATACCGGCAGCGCAGATTTATTTCCTTGGTTTTTCGCAAGGTGCTTGTTTAACGCTAGAGTATGTGACAAGAAATGCAGAAAAATATGCGGGGGTAATTGCTTTTACAGGAGGTTTAGTCGGTAAACAAATAGAGCTGGATAATTATAAAGGTGATTTCGGACAGACTACTGTGTTAATAACTACAGGAGATCCTGATCCGCATGTGCCATTAAAAAGGGTAAAAGAGAGTGCCGGGATTATAGAAGGAATGAATGCACGTTTGCATGTGGTAGCTTATCCAGGTAAACAGCATACTATTACAAATGAAGAGATTAATCTGGCAAATAGCATTTTCTTTAAAGAGTTTGTAGTTTGAGAATTTGATGGGTATTAAAATGTATAAATTAATCACAGCTATGAGGCACAGTTTAATCGCTTTTTATATTTCCCGGCATTTCAAATTATATTAGATTTGCTGGTGAACTAAATTAGATAAACCGAATGTTGAAGGATACAGAAGAACAATTATCACACTATAATAAGAGATTTGAGAACGTAAATTACGAGGACAAACATATTTTATCCCGTCATTTTGAAAACTGTATTTTTTATAAATCTACAATCAAGGGATGTCTGTTTGAAGATTGCACTTTCAATAAGTGCACATTTGAAGAGTCTGATCTTTCACTGATCAAGTTTAAGGATACCTATGTGACAGATATTACGCTGATCAATTGTAAGGCAATAGGGGTGTTGTGGTATGACGCCCTTAGTCCGTTTTCTATCAAGGCGCACCAATCCATTTTAAGTTATTCCAGCTTTTTTGGAAAAAATCTGAAGAAGGTAAAGCTTACCAATTGTATTGCGAGAGAGGTTGATTTTACTGGTTGTAATATGACAAGTGCTGATCTTACTGGTACAGATCTAATGGGGACTACGTTCTCTGATACGGATTTAAGGTTGGCTGATTTTACTGGCGCACAGAATTATCATATTGATCCTGCTGGAAATAAAATTAAAGGGGCTTCTTTTCAATTGCCTGCTGCGATTTCTTTTTTAGATAGCCTGGGGATTAAAATAGTTGAGTAGGATTAATTGTAAAAGGGACCATCATTATTGGTCCCTTTTACAATTAATCATTATTATTAAGTAACTAGTAAGCGGCAGTAAAACGTTGTCTGCTGTGTTTTTGCTGCTCTAATTCATCAACAATTACCACTGCTAGGTCTTCTACAGAAAGAATGCTCCTGTTTTCCTCATTGAATACAGGGTTGTCTAAACCTGTACGATAAGTGCCTTTACGGATACCTGAAGTTCCCTGGTGCATTTCGAACGCGGGACTAAAAAATGTCCAGTCTAATTCCTTTTCTTCTTTAATGATGTTCAGGTAATCCCTGGCTGCCGAAGCACCTGGTTTTATTGCAGCAGGGAAGTCTGCTGTGTCTACTGCTTGTATACCAGGAGCAACTTCTAAACTTCCGGCACCGCCAATAATAATATATCTTTTTACACCAGCGGCTTTAATACCGGCTTGTATAGACTGAGAACCACTTAAAAATTCTGCATAAATATCAGGGTTAGACCAGCCTGGATTATATGCGCTAACTACAGCATCACTGCCTTTAACGGCTTCAGTTACTTGTGCTGTAACTAAAATATCTGCCTTCTCGATGGTCAGATTTTCATGCTGCAAAGTAATGTTATCTGGATTTCTCACGATTGCTTTTACCTGGTGTCCTCTATCTAGTGCTTCTTTTAAGATTGCTGTGCCTACAAATCCGGAGGCTCCGATTAATGCTATTTTCATATGATTGTTTTTCTTTTATAATTATGTGTTATGCTTTAAGTTGTTTGATTTCACTGATAAACATTCGCTGTAGTTAACCATGTTTCAGGTAGAAACTGTATATGACGAGGTAATCCCTTAGGCTTCAAAATTTCTGGTAAATTTTTCTAATGTTTGTGCTCCTAATCTGTCTGTGAGGGATAATTCTGCATCCGCATATAGTTTGTCCAGATGGGTGTTTATCTGACGGCCTACAGTACAAGCTGGATTCGGGCTGTTTTTACGTCCGAGCAGGGGAGCCTGACGAACAGCTTGATAGATATCTGATAAAAATATATTATCTGATGGTCTTGCCAGGCTATAACCACCACCATTACCTTCTTTACTAGATATAAAGCCTAGTTTTTTAAGGTGACTGATTTCTTTTCTGACCAGTGCCGGGTTAAGGTTGATGCTGCCTGCTATATATTCGGATGATAGTTTTTCTCCTTTACTATAATCCAATAAGGATAGTATATGCAGGGCTGTAGCAAATTTGGTATTATTCATCTGTAATAATAATTGTTACAGTACAAATGTAGATAAAACGTCTATGTCCTGCCAAATTATTATGTCTGGTAAATGTAAAATGGATTTCATCTAAGAATGTTAGGTATACTGCTACAAGGAATTAGCTGAAACTATTTGTTATATGAAAACGTTTTCATACATTCGACAACCAGGTATACAGTTACTAAATGAAAGAAAATCAGCAACACAATACGATCCTTGATCTGGCGGCAGCCCTAAAGTTGTCACCTGCTACAGTATCCAGGGCGCTGAGCAATACTTCATATGTAAAAGCGGAAACCAAACAGCGTGTGCTGGATATGGCCATTAAGCTTGGCTATCGGAAAAATACGCTTGCGGCAGGGTTGAGGAAGAATAAGACGAATACAATCGGACTAATCCTTCCAAAAATCTCCATGTATTTCCATGCGGCAGTAGTCACTGTGATTCAAAATTTACTTCATGCCAAGGGGTACAACCTTATTATTGGCCAGTCTAATGACGATCCGCTGATGGAAAAGGAATTGGCGGATACGTTTTTTTCTTCGAGAGTTGATGCTTTGATTGTGTCTTGCACGCTGCAGGCAGAAGATTTTACTCATTTTGATGTATTTGCATTGCACCATGTTCCTATTTTGTTTTACGACCGTGTGCCACCCGATGCCTACCAGGCAAGGGTAATTAAAGGGGATGATTTTAATGGTGGCTACCTGGCGGGTAAACATCTGGCTGGGGCCGGCTGCAAGCGCATTGGTATGATATGCGGACCGTTAACGTCTAATTTATACCAGGAAAGGTCGGCTGGTTTCTTAAATGCTTTAAAAGAATACGGTTTGCCTATAGATGATGAGTTGCTATTTTATCAGCCATTAACAGCTGCAGATACAACAAATGCGATGGAAACCATGTTCAGTGATAGGCTTAAGCCAGATGCGTTATTTGTTACAAGCGATAGAGATGCGGTAACGGTAGTTAGTTATGCGAAAGAACATGGAATCCGTATCCCCGAGGATTTAAAGGTGGTTGGTTATTCTAATGATCCGATTACGGCCATTATTACACCGCCAATAACAACGATAGACCAGTTTCCGGAAGTGTTTGGAGACAAGCTGGTGGCAACACTGATGGAAATGTTAAATGGGACGGGGGGCGACCGTGCCTATGCTCCTCCAGTGATTACACCGGTAGAATTAATTACAAGAATATCAGGTTAAAGAAAACATAGATTAAACAACACAATACATTTTTTATCATGGAAAATCATTTTGAAAGCCGTTATGCCGTAAGTCCAGTTGAAGCAAAAACAATGGATACGACTACATTACGCAGTAATTTTTTGATCAGTTCGATCTTTGAGGCAGATCAGGTAAACCTGACATTATCTCATTTTGACCGTTACATTGTTGGTGGTGCAATGCCGGTAAATGGTAAATTAAGCCTGCCGAATCCTGATGATTTGAAAGCTCCTTTCTTTCTCCACCGCAGAGAGATTGGAATGATCAATGTAGGTGGAGATGCGGTTGTAACAGCAGACGGGGTTGCTTATTCTTTAGCTTACAAAGAGGCACTTTATATTGGAAAGGAAACCGCGGAAGTGTTTTTTGAATCTGCAGATCCGGCTAATCCGGCTAAATTATATATCAATTCTGCTCCGGCACACCATAAGTTCCCTACAAAAAAGGTAACTAAAGCTGAGGCCGATATTGTAGAGCTGGGTTCTATGGAAACGGCTAACCACAGGATTATCAATAAGCTGATTGTAAATAGCGTTTTAGAAACCTGTCAGCTGCAAATGGGGATGACAGAATTGAAAACAGGCAGTGTGTGGAATACTATGCCGGCACATACGCACGATAGAAGGATGGAAGCTTATTTTTATTTTGAGGTTCCAGAGAAACAGAGTGTATGCCATTTTATGGGACAGCCCCAGGAAAGCAGGCACATCTGGATGCAAAATGAAGAGGCAGTAATCTCTCCAAACTGGTCGATCCACTCTGGTGCGGGTACAAGTAACTATACTTTTATCTGGGGTATGGCGGGTGAAAACCTGGATTATGGAGATATGGACCACTGTGCAATTAACGACTTAAAATAATCAGTTCAAACAAAAGAATATGTCAGTATTAAATACATTTGATCTTACAGGAAAAGTAGCATTGGTAACAGGCTGCAAAAGAGGGATTGGTAAAGCAATGGCGCTTGCACTTGCAGAAGCTGGTGCGGATGTGATAGGTGTTTCGGCCAATTTAGCATTACAGGACAGTGACGTGGAAGTTGAAATTAAAGCATTAGGTAGAAAGTTTACGGCCTACCAGTGTGATTTTGGCAATAGGGAAGCGCTAAAATCTTTCATCGAGAAAGTAAAGGCCGAAAATCCTGTAATTGATATCCTGGTTAATAATGCAGGTACCATCCTTCGTCAGCCAGCAGCAGAACATTCTGATGAGTTTTGGGATGAGGTGATTGCGGTAAACCAGACTGCCCCATTTATCCTGACCAGGGAAATTGGAAGAAGAATGCTGGAGCATGGAGGTGGTAAAGTGATTTTCACGGCGTCGTTACTGTCGTTTCAAGGTGGGATAACTGTGCCAGGATATGCAGCAAGCAAAGGTGCAATAGCACAGCTAACTAAAGCGTTTTCAAATGAGTGGGCAGGTAAAGGGGTAAATGTGAATGCGATTGCCCCTGGGTATATTTCTACGGATAATACTACTGCATTAAGAGCCGATGAAAACCGTAGCCGATCAATCCTGGAAAGGATACCTGCCAACAGGTGGGGCAATCCTGAAGATTTTAAGGGTGCTGTGGTGTTTTTAAGTTCTAAAGCTGCAGATTATGTTCATGGTACTGTGTTAACAGTAGACGGTGGCTGGATGGGCAGGTAAAACTAATATTATGAAGAATTATCAGAAAGGTATATGGATATTGCTGTTTTCGTGCAGCGGGATTAGCCTAAGTGCACAAGAAAGGAAGATCGAGTTTAAAAATGTGCTGACTGAAGGACGTAAAGATGAGCTGGTTGAGCTGGACAGGTCTTTTGTAGAAAAGAGGCTGGGCAAAAAGGTTAGCCAGTTTGGCGTAAAGCTGACTGGTAGGGGTGCTCCTGAAACGTTGCAGTATGACGATCTAAATGAGGATGGAGAGTGGGATAAGTTAGTTTTCTTGCTTTCTATGAAGGCTAAAGAAACACTTGTGCTGAGCTTACGGGATAACGGGGGCGATGATATCATTATTGTAAACAAAGCCCATGTGAGACAGAAAAGGAAGCTTGCTGATGATTCTTTCGGTCCGTCGCTCTCGTTAGATAGTATGGCGGCCGGCCAGCCCAATACTGATTTTAGTAAATCAAAGTTGCCTCCTTATTTAACTGAAGGACCGGCTTGGGAAAATGATAAAGTCGGTTTCAGGATCTATATGGATGTGCGGAATATCAAAGATATTTGGGGTAAAACGACTAGTGAAATGGTTTTAGATAAAGTAGGGGAAGATCCTTCTGTAATCTATCATCATCTTGCCCCTTGGGGGATGGACATTTTAGCCGTAGGTAAATCTCTTGGTGCAGGTTCACTGGCATTAAGTGTACCTGTTGCTGGTAAGGCTGATACTTTAGTGAGGCTTGGCGGTGTAAATATGGGGAAAATGATTTATCGTAAAATCGCCGACGGGCCAGTTCGTGCTGTATTCCAGTTAGAATACCCGGAATGGAATGTGCTGGGCGATGGTAAATTGACAAGTATCACAGAGCAGGTGAGCATCTGGGGCGGACAATATTTTTATGAGAGCAAAGTGTTTGTTAAAAATGCGCCAAAAGGTTCTGCTGTAGTTACAGGGATGGTTAATCTTAAAAGTACTAAGTCCGTGGATTTAAGTGTAGATAAAGCGAAGGTTTTATACACATTTGCACAGCAGAGTGAAAACAAGGATAACCTGGGAATGGCAGTTCTGACAGATAAAAAAGAACTGGTTTCTTTTGGACAAACGCCTAATGCACTAAGTGATATCCTTAATACCTACACCGTGAAATTGAAATTGCCGGTTGCATCAAAAGGGGCGGGGTTCCGTTACTATTCTTGCTGGGAGCGCAGTGATCCCCGGTTTGTTACTGAAGATGGATTTAGAGAGTACCTTAACACGCAGGCGCGGAGTTATAGTAGTCCGATCCTGATTAAATAATAATTTTGTGCCCTATCTATGCCAGTTTGTTTACCTGATAAACAAACTGGTATTTAAAACTTTTCTTTCAAATTCTGTAACAGGATATTTTGCTTCGATGAGCTCCAGTAGCTTTTCTGTAGCGAGCTGACCCATTTCAAAGGCTGGCTGAAAGACGGAAGTAAGAGAGGGATTAAATAGGTCGAGTACATCAGAATTGCTAAAGCCTGCAATTTTCATGACCGTAGGTTTTAGGAAATTCAGCCCTTTTAATACGTGCATACAACACATCGTCAGCCTGTCACCGGCAACAAATATGGCATCCGGTTTATCCTGCATTTCCATCAATTCTTTTATTGCAGTTTCTACTTCATCATAGATCATTCCGCCATGAGGGCAATTCTTAATGTACTGATTATTTGTTGTCAACCCATTTTTATTTAAAGCGTCTGTATAGCCTGCTAATCTTTCAATACTAATCGATAAATGTGCAGAGCTGGAGATATGTGCAATTCTTTTAGCTCCCGTACGGAGCAGATGAACTGTTGCCTCATAAGCGCCCGATCTGTTGTCGGCAGTAATTTTATGTGTTTCTATGATGTCTGGTACGCGATCAAAAAATACTATTGGCAGGCCGCGGCTATGCAAATCTTGCAGATGGGCAAGATCTTTGGTTTGTGCAGATAAAGAAATCAATAGCCCGTCGACCGACCTGGAAGCCAGGTGCTGTACATTCTTTTTCTCCTGTTCATAGGATTCGTGTGTTTGGGTAATAATTGCAGTATAACCACGACTGTTTGCGATCGATTCTATGCCATTGATTGCTTGTGAAAAGTAATGGTTAGCAACTTCACTGACTACAATTCCGATGGACTTGCTTTTTCTTTCTTTAAGGCTTAGCGCATTGGGATTGGGAAGATAATTTACCTTTTTGGCGTAGTCCATTACCAGTTTTTTAGTAGCTCCACTAATCTCATAACTGTCCCTTAAAGCTCTGGAGACAGTTGAGGTAGAAAGGCCGAGGGCCTTGGCAATATCTTTTATAGTAAAGCTTTCAAACATTTAGGTAATCTTCTAATATCGACAAAAAGTATATAGGGTATCTACAAGTTTACTGAAAATCTTTCGTTTTTAGATAAGTAAAATTCTGCTCGGGAACGATTGCGTAAATTAATAATGGCTATTCAATTGTTAATTTAATAAAACTTGGTAGAATTGTGATTGCGTTAATCAACCAATTTTGTATGAACAGATCCTTTTGCATAGGCCGTATGCATTGTATGATTTTAATCCATATTCTGCTATTTTCACTGGCCGGCCAAAGCTCATCAGCACAAACAGGGGATAGACCTATAGCCTATAAGACTTCGAAAGTTTGGGTTGCTGATCTCGGAAATGGTAAATACAAAAACCCTGTACTGCATGCCGACTACTCAGATCCTGATGCGATTCGTGTAGGCAATGATTATTATATGATTGCATCTAGCTTTGACGGCGTGCCTGGATTACCTGTCTTGCATTCTAAAGACCTCGTTAATTGGTCGCTCGTTGGCCATGCGCTACTTAGACAGCCGCCATTCGATCATTTTTCTGCTACACAACATGGTAATGGTGTTTGGGCACCTGCAATCCGCTTTCATAACAGTGAATTTTATATCTACTATCCTGATCCTGATTATGGGATCTATTTGGTTAAAACTAAAAATCCGGCAGGTAAATGGTCTGAACCGGTGCTGGTTGTTCCTGGAAAGGGATTAATAGATCCTTGCCCTATTTGGGAAGAGAATGGAAGAGTTTACCTCGCGCATGCGTATGCGGGCAGCAGGGCGGGTATTAAAAGCATTATCGCTATTAAGGAGTTAAATGGAAATGGCGACAAGGCGCTGGACCAGGGAGTGATCGTGTACGACGGACATGAAACTGACCCAACAATTGAGGGACCGAAGATTTATAAACGGAATGGATATTACTATCTGTTTGCACCTGCAGGCGGCGTAGCTACAGGCTGGCAATTGGTATTAAGATCAAAGGATATTTATGGGCCTTACGAACGGCGTGTAGTGATGGACCAGGGGAAGAGCATAGTAAATGGTCCGCATCAAGGTGCATGGATAACTACACAAACTGGAGAAGACTGGTTTCTGCATTTTCAAGATAAGGGTGCTTATGGCAGAGTGGTACACTTGCAGCCGATGAAGTGGGTTAATGATTGGCCGGTAATAGGGTTAGACCCGGATGGGGATGGTATAGGTGAACCAGTAATTACTTATAAAAAACCCAATGTCGGTAAAACCTACCCTATTGCTACACCACCAGAAAGTGACGAATTTGATGGTAATCGTTTAGGGCTGCAATGGCAGTGGCAGGCTAATCCTGCAGCTACCTGGTCTTTTATGAATCAGGGTACGCTTAGGCTTTACACCATAAAATCTCCTGATAGTGCACGCAACTATTGGGATGTACCTAATCTGCTGCTACAGAAGTTTCCAGCAGAAGAATTTATGGTGACTACAAAAATGAAATTCACTAAGAATCCTAAATTGCAGGACGAGCGGGCAGGGTTGATTATCATGGGATATAGTTACGCGGGGATTGCTTTAAAGAGCACATCGGATGGGCAATCACTAGTATGTTTTAAAACAAAAAATGCAAATAAAGGTAATGCTGAAGTAGAAAAAAATATAACTGCGCTAAAGGAGAATGTAGTTTATTTAAGGGTAACAATTAAAAAGGGTGCAATTTGCCAGTTTAGCTATAGTCTTGATGGTAAGGTGTTTACGGCTGCTGGTGATCCTTTCCAGGCAGAGGAAGGACAATGGATAGGGGCAAAAGCTGGACTTTTTGCCAGTCGTAAGACACAAATTAATGATGCGGGTTATGCAGATTTTGATTGGTTTAGGGTAGCATCTCCAGAGTAAAACTTTCAACAAACGTTGCCGGGAACGATTGCACATTTATTTTTCCGGTTTTATGCGTTCGAGATTGTAAATCTTTGTAGACTTGCTATAGTAACCTTAAATCTGCTTTAATATTTTAACTTTTACCGAAAGTGAGACATTGAATATGGATGAAGGTACTGCTAACCAAATATGTATGAGCAAATTTTATCTTTCAATGGCAATATGCTGCTGTTTTTGCAGTATAGTCTCAGCCCAAAACCGTACCATTACAGGTCTGGTATCTGATGGTAAGAACGGACAAACCCTTATCGGCGTAAGCATTTTAGTAAAGGGAAGCAATCAGGGGACAAGTACAGATGTGAACGGAAAGTTCAGTTTTGTCGTGCCCAGTCAGAATGCTGTTCTTGTAGTCAATTATGTCGGCTACGTTAAACAGGAAATTACAGTAGGCACTCAGGCCCAGCTCAATATCAGGCTTACCCCTGATGAAACCGCATTAAGTGAAGTAGTGGTTATTGGCTATGGTACTGTTAAAAAGCGCGACCTTACGGGGTCTGTTGTCTCCGTAAAAGGGGAGGACATTGCTAAAGTGCCATCGTCTAACCCGCTGGAATCTATCCAGGGGAAAGTGCCGGGTGTTGATATTACCAGGAGCAGCGGATCGGCATCTTCTGGGGTAAATATCAATATCAGGGGTACACGTTCCATTTCTGCAGGTAACGGCCCGCTGATTATTGTAGATGGAGTGCAATATTCCAGTCTGCAAGATTTAAATCCAAACGATATTGCTTCGATGGACATCCTTAAAGATGCTTCGTCTACCGCAATATATGGATCGAGGGGGGCAAATGGCGTAATCCTGATTACGACTAAAAAAGGGATCAACGGACAGGCCACTGTTTCCTTAAATTCTTATTATGGGATTTCGAAGGTTTCGAGGTATCCAAGTGTGATGAACGGAGATCAGTACATAGAGCAGCGCAGGCAGGCCCACCGCACTACCGGTAACTGGAACAGTGCTGCAGATGATGCGGCAATTTTTAATTCTGCCGAATATGGCGCAGTAACAAATAGGCAGTTTCTGGATTACCAGGATCTTTTATTCCAAGATGGCCATCAGCAGGACTACCAACTGGGTGTGAGAGCTGGTACAGAAAAGACTAAGGTTTATTTTTCACTGGATTACCTTGATGAAAAAGGCGTGCTGGCCATGGACAAGTCTAACCGGTATACCGCCCGCCTAAATCTTGATCAGACGATAGGTAAAGTATTTACTACAGGTATGCAGGCGCAGTTTACTCATTATGAGCAAAGTAACCGCAGGGATCCGCTTAATCAAGCGAATAAAATCGCACCGCTGGGAAGCATATTTGACGACAACGGAAATTTTATTGTCTATCCTTTAGCGGGTACTTTTGTAAATCCGCTGGCTGATGAACAGCCTGATGTTTATGCAAATGAGACCATTATTAACCGGACATTATTGTCGGCTTATATTGAATTTAAACCATTTAAAGGCCTGGTTGCCCGTTCTAACGTGGGCGCAAATTTAAATACCGACCGTACAGGGAGTTATGCGGACCGTTTTTCGATTGATCGTAATGGGTCTGTACCAAAGGCAACTTATGCTGCTTCTAACGGTCACCTGATCAATATTGAGAATTTTGTGACTTATAATAAAGACATCAAAGACCATTCATTTACTTTGACCGGTATCAATAGTTTATTATTCAACCGATCAGACAATATCGCTGCCTCTGGAGAAAACCAGCTGTTGAAATCACAGCTTTTCTACGGGCTGGGAAATACACAAAATCAGGCAATTACTACGGCTTATAGTATGAATAACCTGATCTCTTTTGCCGGACGTATAAATTATGCGTATAAAGGCAAGTATTTGTTGACAGCTACGGGACGGACTGATGGCTCTTCAAAATTAGCGGAAGCCAATAGATGGGCCTTCTTCCCGTCGGCCGCCATAGCGTGGAGAGTAAGTGATGAAAATTTCCTGAAGGACAATAAGGTGTTTAGCGACTTAAAAGTTAAATTTAGCTATGGTGTGGCAGGAAGTGATAATATCAATCCTTACTCTACCCAAAGCAGTTTATCGAGAATTGCTTTTGCTTACGATGATGCTGCTGCACCTGCATATACGTATTCTCCAAGGATCGGGAATGTGGGGCTAACCTGGGAAAAGACTAAAACTAGTGATATCGGATTGGAAATGGGTTTCTTTAAGAACAGGATTACGGCAACGGTAGATTATTATGATTCCAAAACATATGACCTGCTCCTTAACCGTAGCCTTCCGCCAACCGATGGGGTAACAAGTGTGATCCAAAATGTAGCCAGAACAGCTAATAAAGGATTGGAGATTTTTATTTCCTCAAAGAATATTAATTCTGGTGATTTCCAGTGGACAACAAATTTGTCATTCTCCAGGAATAAAGAGAAGATTGTTGAATTGGCTGGCGGTTCACAGGCAGATGTGTTAAATGCCTGGTTTGTAGGTTCGCCAATACAGTCGTTTTATGATTATGAAAAAATGGGGATCTGGCAAACTGCAGATATTGCCGAAGCGGCGAGATACGGACAAAAACCGGGTGATATCAGGGTGAGGGATTTGAATAATGATGGTAAGATAGACGCGACAAATGACCGTAAAATTATAGGCACGAACAGACCTAAATGGAGCGGAGGTTTAGAGAATACGTTTACTTACAAGGCATGGGATTTGAATGTTTATGTTTTTGCCAGAATCGGGCAGACTATCTATGCAGATTTCCTGAGAAGGTATGACCCGCAGGGGATCAACAACAGCTCTACGATTATTAATTACTGGACACCAGAAAATCCAACTAATGATTATCCGCGCCCAAATAAGAATGTGTCACTAGCTTCAACTTTATATTCTAGCACGCTGGGATATGCTGACGGATCTTTTGTTCGGCTAAGGAATATTACTCTTGGTTATACCGTACCCAAGCTGATACTGGAAAAGAGTTTTATTAAAAGTGTGCGCGTATATGCAACGGCAAGGAATCCATTCACGTATACAAAATCAAGCTTGCTGAAGGAGTATGATCCTGAACGTGGCGGCTCTGAAGGGGCACCAATGACTAAGTTGTATACATTTGGATTAAATGCGTCATTCTAAAATTGAATATCATGAAACACTATATATATAAAGGATTATTAATATTGGGAGGACTTGCAGTGCTGTCTTCTTGTAAAAAATCTTTGGAAGAGAATAACCCTTCGGGGATCACTGCTGAAAGTGTTTATACTACGCCAGCAGGTTTTGAGACATTAGTTAATGCAGCGTATTCTTATCAGCGCTGGTGGTATGGTAAAGAAGAGGGATATAGTATTGCTGAAATGGGTACTGATCTTTGGGCGAGTGGCGCTGGTGATGTAACTACGGATCTTACGAATTATATTAATTTACAGGGTACCAATGGCTCGCTGACTACAGAGTGGCAGCAATTTTATGCAGCGATTAATTTATGTAATGCGGGGATCAACAGGATTGGCGGAGCTGGTTTGGCTGCCAATATCAGGCCGATAAGGGAAGCTGAGCTTAAATTTCTAAGGGCGTTTTATTATTGGCATATTGTAGAAACATGGGGTGGTGTACATTTTACGCTGACTGAAACACAAGGGGTACTCACTACAGCCAATAAAACACCTGTAGAAACTTTTAATAATCAGATTATTGAAGATTTGCTGTTTGCGGTGGCAAATTTACCCGCTACTACTGCAGACTATGGAAGGGCTACAAAACCAGCGGCACAGGCTTTCCTGGCGAGGATGTACCTTACCCAAAGGAAGAATGCTGAAGCAAGGGATATGGCACTGGCGGTGATCAATGGTGGGTATGGGTTTACGTTATTGCCTGCTTATGCAGACTTATGGAAGATGGCTAACCTTAAAAATAAAGAGGTGGTTTACGCGGTAAATTATTCTGTTAATCTTTCGCAGAATGATCTGGTGGATCCAATCCTTAATCCGCTTGGACATAGCCGCGGGAGCAACAACGGACACTTATTGTTCGCCATGAAGTATGATGACCAGCCGGCAATGATCCGTGATATTGTAAACGGGCGACCGTTTGATAGGTACATGCCTACGCGTTTTTTATTAGATTTATATAGTGATAACGATTCCCGGTACGAGGGCTCCTTTCAGACGGTTTGGTATGCAAACAGCACAATCAGGCCTTCGGGCATGAAGATTGGGGATACTGCAATCTTTACTACTAAAAATGTTTTTGCACCAGCTGGCAAATTATATAAAATATACGACCGCAATGCGGTTTATAATGCAAATGGAACGGTAAAAGATCAGCTGCATTATGTATCACTGAGCAAATTTTCTGATCCAACGAGAACGAGTGCAAATGAGGCACAGAGTGCAAGGGATGTTTTTGTAATCCGTTTTGCAGAGCTATACCTTATTGCTGCGGAAGCTGAATTTAATTTAGGTAATACGTCTGGTGCGGCAACTTACCTGAATGTAATCAGGACAAGGGCCGCTAAAGCGGGTAAAATTGCCGAAATGCAAATCGCACCTGCACAGGTTACTTTAGATCTGATCCTGGACGAACGCGCAAGAGAATTTGCTGGCGAGCAAATACGGTGGTTCGACTTAAAAAGATCTGGTAAATTGCTAGAACGTGTTAAAGCTTATAATCCCAATGCAGGTACGATACAGGATTTTAATTTGGTAAGACCAATCCCAAGGACCCAGATTGATGCGGTGACCAATAAAGATGAATTTAAACAAAACCCGGGATACCAATAGAACTTATGAATAAATACAAACACTCCTTATTTTTTACCGTCTGTATGCTGATTGGCTTACAGGTACATGCACAGAAACAGAATTATTCGTTCAATAATCTTCCTCAGGTAAAAGAAACAAAATTTAAAAACGATACGCTAAGTATCTTGAAGTTTGGTGCTAAAAGTGACGGGGCCACGTTAAATACCCGCAGTATAAATGATGCCATCACCGCTTGTAATAAGAGCGGTGGTGGCGTTGTGGTAATCCCGGAAGGGCTCTGGCTAACTGGTCCGATTGTGTTGAAAAGTAATGTTAACTTGCATTTAAAAAAGAATGCATTGCTTCTTTTCTCTAAAGATTTTGATCAGTATAAATTGGTGGAGGGCGATTGGGAAGGTATCCCGCAAATGCGGAACCAATCACCTATTTCTGCTTCTGGTGCAGAAAACATTGCGATTACAGGATTTGGGATCGTGGATGGAAATGGTGATGCCTGGAGGATGGTGAAAAAAGATAAACTTACGGAAAGCCAGTGGAAAAGGCTTGTTGCCTCTGGAGGGTCAGTTGACTCCGCGGGCAGGATGTGGTACCCTTCCGAAAAAACGGTGAAAGGTGCAGCGATGAAAAATCCTGGAGCAATAGCACCAGGTAAAACAGCAGAGTTTTATGATTCAGTGAAAGATTATCTGCGCCCAAATCTGTTAGTGCTTACGCGTTGTAAACAGGTGTTGCTGGAAGGGGTAACTTTTCAAAATTCACCAGCTTGGAATTTACATCCGCTGATGTGCGAGGATTTAGTGGTGAGAAATGTATATGTAAAAACCCCGTGGTATGCACAAAATGGAGATGGTATTGATTTAGAATCCTGCAGAAATGTATTGATTGAAGGCAGCACTTTTGACGTAGGCGATGACGGCATCTGTATTAAGTCGGGCCGCGATGGAGAAGGACGTAAAAGAGGCTTGCCAACAGAAAATGTGGTGATCCGCAATAGTACCGTATACCACGCACATGGCGGCTTTGTGATCGGCAGTGAAATGTCTGGCGGGGCAAATAATATCTTTATATATGATTGTTCTTTTATCGGTACCGATATCGGGCTGAGGTTTAAAACTACCCGCGGACGCGGAGGGGTGGTAGAAAAGATCTATGCGAACAATATTGTGATGAAAGATATTGTTGGCGAGGCTATATTATTTGATATGTATTATATGGCAAAAGATCCTATTGTCCTGGTTGGGGAAAATAGGGAAGCCCCAAAAGTTAAATTGTTGCCTGTTACAGAAGAGACGCCTGTTTTCAGGGATTTTCATATGAGCAATATTGTTTGTGATGGTGCTTCAAAGGCAGTGTTTATCAGGGGCTTGCCTGAAATGAGTATTAGTGATATCTACCTTGAAAATATGGTGATCCAAGCCAAGGAGGGGATAGATATCCAGGAAGCAAAAAATGTGGGATTTAAAAACGTTAAAATCCTCACTGGTGTCCAGCAACCACTAATCAGTATCCAAAATGGGAATACTATCAATTTTAATCAAATAGAGTATACAAAGGCAGATTTGCTGTTTAAAGTTAGCGGCGACCGTAATAGTGGAATTAAGATGTCGGGTACCGATGTTTCTAAGGCGCTAAAGTCTTCGGAGTTTAATGCGGGTGCTAAGGCAAGTGTACTGACCATAAAAAAATAACTATGAATAAATCATTTAAGATTTCGGTAACCTTGGTAGCAGCACTGTTTGGCAGTGCTGTTCATTCAGGGTACGCACAAGTGAAAAGTAACGATGAGCAGCTGGCGGCTACAGTAATGACTATCTGGAAAGATTCACTTAGTTCAGGAGGGGGCAGGCCGGCCAGATGGACTTATGATCAGGGGGTCATCCTCGAAGGTATTGATGCGATATGGCGCAGAACGGGGAATGCAGATTATTTTAGGTATGTACAGAAAAGTATGGACCATTTTGTGACCGATCAAGGCACAATCAGGACCTATGATCAGGATTCGTATAATATCGATAATGTAAAAAACGGGCGTTCGTTGCTCACTTTATATAAGGTGACCGGACAGGTGAAGTATTTTAAGGCGGCAACTTTGTTATGGGACCAGTTGCAGAAGCAACCTCGGACGAAAGAGGGTGGATTCTGGCATAAAAAGGTGTATCCATACCAGATGTGGCTGGATGGTTTGTATATGGGAGAACCTTTTTATACGGAGTATGCGAAGCTGATCAAAGATGATAAAGCGTTTGATGATATTGCAAACCAGTTTATCTATATGGAAAAACATGCAAGGGATGCTAAAACCGGCCTTCTTTATCATGGATGGGATGAGTCTGGAGAGCAAAAATGGGCGGATCCTAAAACGGGTGTTTCCCCGCATTTCTGGGGTAGGGCAATGGGCTGGTTTGGTATGGCACTTGTAGACGTTTTGGATAATTTTCCTGAACAACATCCTAAGAGAAAGGAATTGGTGGCGATTTTAGGGCGTTTAGCTGTTGCTATTCAGAAATATCAAGATCCAAAATCCGGCGTTTGGTATGACATACTCGATCTGCCGGAACGGAAAGGGAATTATTTGGAGTCTTCTGTATCTAGTATGTTTGTATATACGCTGCTTAAAGGGGTTAGACAGGATTATCTGCCCGCTAAATATGCTGTAGCCGGAAAAAAAGGTTATGCTGGCATGGTAAAGGAATTTGTAGAACAGCGCTCCCCGGGACAGATCAATCTGAAAGGAACGGTAAGTGTTTCGGGATTGGGTGGAAAACCGTATCGCGATGGTTCTTTTGAGTACTATATTCGTGAAAAGGTAATTACGAATGATCCTAAAGGGGTTGGGTCTTTCATATTAGCTGCTAACGAGATAGAATTGGCAAAGGTGGCTAAGACGGGCAAGGGTAAGACGGTGATGCTGGACTATTTCTTCAATAGCGAGAAAAAAGCCGATCAGAGCGGACATGAAATCCAATGGCATTATAAATGGGACGAATATAGCAATGGCGGCTATTCATTGTGGGGACAGCAGTTTGAGCAGAAAGGATTTAAGCTGGCAAGTTTGCCGGAAGCTCCAACAGTGGCCAATCTTAAAAATGTAGCTGTTTATATCATCGCTGATCCGGATTTTGAGAAGGAAAATCCTAAACCGAATTTTATTAGTCCGCTGCACAGCAAAGTTATTGCCGACTGGGTAAAGGCTGGTGGTATTTTAGTGTTAATGGGCAATGATACAGGTAATGTAGAAATGGACCATTTTAATCAGTTAGCTGGCAATTTTGGCATCCAGTTTAATAAAGATAGTAAAGGCAGGGTGATTGGGAAACAGTTTGAAATGGGGGAGATTACTATCCCTGCAGGCAATACTATATTTAAGCATACAAAAAAGATTTATGTAAAAGAATACAGTACGTTGAAATTAGTTTCACCAGCAAAATCTGTGTTAGGAGATAAGGAAGGAAATACCGTAATTGCTATAGCGCAAGTAGGAAAGGGCCATGTGTTCACTATTGGTGATCCATGGCTGTATAATGAGTATGTAGATGGCAGGAAATTGCCTGCTGATTATGAAAACTTTAGTGCCGGAACCGATTTGGTGGACTGGATTTCTAATTTATGAAAACGATTTCAAAAATAATTTTTAATGATTTTATCTAAAGAAGTTTTAAAAAGTATCGATCCGGAAAGGGTCGTAGTTCCAGCTGATGCATTGTTTAGTTTACCCGAAAAAGTACTGCAGTTTGGTACTGGGGTTTTATTAAGGGGCCTGCCTGATTATTTTATTGATAAAGCCAACAGGCGGGGTATTTTCAACGGCCGGATAGTCGTCGTTAAATCTACCGGAAACGGGGATACATCAGATTTTGATAACCAGGATAGCCTGTACACTATCGGTATCCGCGGCATTGAAGGCGGTAAAAAAGTAGAAGATAATATTATTTCTTCAGCAATATCAAGGGTGATCTCGGCAGAAAAAGACTGGTCGACTATAGTAGAAATAGCTAAAAACCCAGAATTGAAGCTGATTGTATCAAATACTACAGAGGTTGGTATCCAGCTAGTGAGTGAAGATATCCAGCAGCAGCCTCCTGTTTCTTTCCCTGCAAAGTTGCTTTCTGTTTTGTATGAGCGCTATCTAGCTTTAAAGGAGCAGGCTGATGCAGGTCTGGTTATCATCGCGACAGAATTGATTCCGGAGAATGGTAAAAAATTGGAATCCATTGTATACGAACTGGCTGCTTATAATCAATTAGCGGATGACTTTATCATATGGTCAAAAGCGAATAACATTTTCTGTAATTCGTTGGTAGATCGCATAGTGCCGGGCAAACCTGATGCAGAAAGACTGGCAGAACTGAACGCTGCACTGGGCTATGAAGATCAGCTGCTGATATTGGCAGAACCTTACCGTCTTTGGGCAGTGGAGGGAAATGAAAGGGTTGCCGAAGTACTTAGCTTTATGGAGGCCGACAATGGCTTAATTGTTAAGAAGGATATTGAGATTTACCGGGAGTTAAAGGTGCGGCTATTAAATGGTACGCATACGCTTACATCTGGTATTGCTTGTCTCTCTGGTATTGATACCGTGAAAAACGCAATGGACAATAGCCACGTAGTAAAATATGTAGCACAGGTGATGCGCAAAGAAATTGCACCTGCAATACCTTACCAGGTTTCTCTGGAAGAGGCACTTGCTTTTTCGGATACAGTAATTGATCGCTTTGCTAATCCATTTATCAAACATTTGTGGCTAAGTATTACTGTTCAGTATACGATGAAAATTAAAATACGGGTATTGCCTGTGCTATTTAATTTCCATACACTCTTTAACGAAATCCCACCTTACCTGACTTTTGGTTTTGCAACTTACCTGCATTTTATGCGTTCTACTAAACAGGATGGTAATAAATACTATGGTTTATATCATGGGCAAGAGTATCTGATTACGGATGATAGTGCCGCTTATTTTTATGATAAAACGCAAGCAGTAAATGAGTTGGATTATCCAAAGTCGGTGTTAAGTGATGTAGCTTTCTGGGGTGCTGATTTTAATGATTTGCCCGGGTTTATTGAGTCGGTAAATAAAGATTATCAGGATATTCTGGAAAAAGGGATTACGGTTGCGTTAGAAGAATTAAATGGATAGCTGTTTTTAAGCTAATTAATCAGAACATGAAGAAGAAAATATTAAAGGTGCACCCTAAGGATAACGTCCTGGTGGCCCTTGTGGATTTGAATAAAGGTGAGCTGATCCAATTTGAGGATCAGGTTTATGAGTTGAAAGATAATGTGGCTGCAAAGCACAAGTTTGTAACGCAGGACCTTGCCGTGGGAGACCAGGTCATTATGTATGGTGTTTTGGTTGGTAAAGCACAGGAGGTAGTACTCAGAGGCTCTATCATTACCACTTCGAATATCAAACATGCAGCTACAGGTTTTCATACGGGCGAAGATCATAAAGGATGGAACGTCCCTGATATCTCTGCCTGGAAAGACCGTACTTTCGAAGGCTTTCACCGTAGTGACGGCCAGGTGGGTACAGCAAACCATTGGCTTGTAATACCTATGGTATTCTGTGAAAACAGAAACCTTGATGTGATCCAGGAAGCATTGCTGAACAATCTTGGGTATGGCAGGAATGAAACTTACCAGGCGCAGGCGAAAGAACTAATGTCTTTATATGAGAATGGGGCAGGTGTAGAAGAAATCCTGCAGGCACAGACAATACACTCGGAAAAGGCAGAACAAAAGAACAGGTTATTCCCCAATGTGGATGGTATTAAATTCCTGACCCATAACGGGGGGTGCGGTGGTATCCGTCAGGATTCACAGACGCTTTGTGGTTTGCTTGCCGGTTACATTACACATCCTAATGTTGCTGGTGCAACTGTATTAAGCCTGGGCTGCCAAAATGCACAGGTAAGTATTTTACAGGAAGAAATTTATAAGAGGAGCCCGGGGTTTGATAAACCACTTTATGTATTAGACCAGCAGTCTATAGGTAAGGAGTCTGACTTGCTTGCTGATGCTATTAGGCAAACGTTTGCAGGTCTGATACAAGCGAATATGAATGTTCGCCAGCCAGCTCCATTAAGCAAGCTTTGCATCGGGCTGGAATGTGGTGGTTCTGATGGTTTTTCTGGATTATCAGCCAATCCGGCTATCGGTTATACTTCAGATTTACTGGTCGCTATGGGAGGTTCGGTAATTCTTGCAGAGTTTCCTGAATTGTGTGGCGTAGAACAGAATATTATCGACAGGTGTGTAGATCCTGAAGATGCAAAACGTTTTGCGGAATTAATTGGCACCTATAGCAATAGGGCAACAGAAGCAGGATCAGGTTTTGATATGAACCCTTCGCCGGGTAATATTAAAGATGGTCTGATTACCGATGCGATCAAATCTGCTGGTGCTGCTAAAAAAGGTGGTACATCACCTGTGGTTAATGTATTGGATTACCCTGAAAAGGTGACCAAACCCGGGTTAAACCTATTGTGCACACCAGGTAATGATGTAGAGTCTACCACGGCAGAAGTAGGGTCAGGAGCTAATATCGTATTGTTTACTACGGGTTTAGGTACACCAACGGGCAATCCTATTGCGCCGGTAGTTAAGATATCTACGAATACTATATTATATAATAAGATGAATGATATCATTGATTTGGATACAGGTTCTATTATTGCAGGTGATGAAACCATTGAAGAAGCAGGTGCCCGCATACTGGATTATGTGATTGATGTAGCGAGTGGCAAAACAACAGTAAGTGCGGTCCGCCATATACAAGACGATTTTATACCATGGAAACGGGGAATTTCCTTGTAACCCGATAAACTATTAAAAATGAAACAATTTATTGACCAGAATTTCCTATTAAGCAACGAAACAGCAGCAACACTTTATCATCAATATGCTAAAGATATGCCTGTAATTGATTACCACTGCCATCTGCCACCAGATCAGATTGCAGAAGACCGTAATTTTGAGAACCTTACCCAAGTCTGGCTATATGGGGACCATTATAAGTGGCGGGCTATGCGCGCCAATGGTGTGC
>Ga0247734_1000169_pt1 | contig 59216 bp, 59 predicted proteins | sample UWRJL103311B2_FD_180933 | JGI IMG/M metagenome (GOLD analysis project Ga0247734, IMG submission 180933) | Plant litter microbial communities from Arlington Agricultural Research Station in Wisconsin, United States - UWRJ-L103-311B-2 | ecosystem: Environmental > Terrestrial > Plant litter >... | reverse complement strand
GTGATAGCTATAGCCAGCAGCACCTGACCTTGTTGAACCGCTTGCAGAACGCTATTGCAAAGATCCTTGATGAATGTGAACATGACAAAGCGGTAAAAGAAGCGGTGAAGCCTGTTTTATCAGAAAACCCGGGCGTTTCAGAAAACAAAGACGGTGCTGCAGATTTTGCCGGGATCATCGCGCATAGCCCGCCTATGTTGTCGGTCCTTGACCATATCGCTATCGTCGCTCCGGTAGATACCTCTGTTTTGATATTGGGTGAAAGCGGAACCGGGAAGGAAAGGATCGCCAAAAGCGTTCATGCGATGTCCGGTAGGAAAAGCAAGCCGCTGATAACCGTTAATTGTGCAGCCCTGCCGGCAAACTTGATAGAATCCGAATTATTCGGACATGAAAAAGGATCCTTTACGGGAGCAACGGACCGCCGGATAGGCAAATTCGAACTAGCAGATAAAGGCACCATATTCCTGGACGAGATCGGCGAGATGCCTGTAGACCTGCAGGTGAAACTGCTTCGTGTCCTCCAAGAGCAGGAGATAGAAAGGATCGGCGGCAAAGGCCCTATTAAGATCGATGTCCGGATCATTGCGGCAACCAACCGTAACCTGGAAACAGAAATGGAGGAAGGCCGGTTCAGGCTGGACCTCTATTACAGGTTGTTCGTTTTCCCTATCATCGTTCCAGCCCTGAGAGAGCGCCCTGAAGATATTCCGGCACTGATCTCGCACTTTATTGCTTACTACTCCCAAAAATATCGCAAACAGGTTTCCGGTACTACACCGGAGGTCATGGACAAACTGATCGATTACCCATGGCCGGGAAATGTCAGGGAGCTGGAAAATTACATTGAACGATCTATCCTATTAACTCCGGGTGACCTGGTCAAAGAGGTTTACCTTCCTAAATATGTCCATAAAAGCAATGTTCCTGAACCGGTCGGACGGCTAAAGACCATCGAGGAAAATGAGCGGGATTATATCCTTGAAGTATTGAAGAAATGCAATGGACGGATCCGTGGTGCAAGCGGTGCAGCGGCTGTCATGGGGCTTCCACCCACAACTCTGCATTCCAAAATGAAAAGGTTAGGCATCCAATAGCAGTTCTTGATCGGTCTACCACGCAGGTTATCAGAACCGGCAGACGATATATCGTCGCTTAGATCTCGTTTAGCCGATATATCATCTTATTCTTATCGCAAATACCTCACAATGATCTGATAATTAATACATTAATACGTGGCATCGCATTAGCATGGCCTTGTTATACACTATAACAAGATCATGTCAATCAACACTCAAAAATCCCAGACAAAAAAGGGGGCCGATCTCGGATCGCTCTCGTTCAAAACTGGCGGCATCGCCGCTTCAATGATGATCATTATGGCAGGCAGCGCGTTTGCGCAGAACAGCAACACTAAAGCAACGCCTAACCAAATGGTCGATGCGTTACATTCGGCTTTCGGCAAACACCCAAATGCCAGGGCGGTCCATGCCAAGGGTCTGATCATGGAGGGTGATTTCGAACCCGCCTCCGGCGCAGCGATGATCTCCAAGGCTCCTCATTTCAACGGTAAGCGAATTCCAGCGACCTTCCGTTTTTCTGACTTCACCGGTATCCCGGATATCCCGGACACGATCGGCGCGGCCAATCCGCGCGGTCTGGCTATCAAATTCCACCTTCCTGATGGCGGGAGTACCGATATCGTGGCACATAGCTTTGATGGCTTCCCGGTAAGCACCACAGATGATTTCCGGGATTTCCTGCTGGCGATATCCAAAAGCGGCCCGGAGGCATCCCATCCTTCGCCGATCGAATCATTCCTGGGCACCCACCCAATTGCCAAAACCTTTGTCACTACGCAAAAAGCACCAAGTGTCAGTTACGGGACCCTGGCTTACTTCGGCGTCAACGCCTTTAAGTTTACCAATAAAAAGGGCGTTAGCCAATTTATACGTTACCAGTTCATTCCGGAGAGCGGCGAACAATTTTTAACGCCCGGCCAACTCCAAGAGTCCGGGCCGGATTATCTATCAAAAGAGATCGCTCAGCGATTGGCAAAAGGACCGGTCAAATTTAAAATGTATGCGCAAATAGCGGAAGCAGGTGACAAGACCGGTGACCCAGGCATAGCCTGGCCCCGATCAAGAAAACTCATATTACTGGGTGTACTGACGATCCAAAAATTGACCAAAAACACCGTTACAGAAGATAAGGCAATGATCTTCAACCCAGGCAATATACCTTCCGGGATCGAGCTGGCCGACCAGATGCTGATAGACAGGCAAAAAGCTTATCCAATATCGGTGGCCGAACGCCAGCAGTAAGCGCCTAACGCCCCAAAAATTGGCAGGCATATAAACCGGGAAACCGGTAATAAATAAGTAGATTTATAAACACAAGTAAGTGCTCAGTAAGATCAATCTTTTACTGGCATTTACTTTAATCAGTTGGAGAACCACGACTAAACCAGTTTGAGCTTCGCAACAGACGATCACAAATAATTTTATGGATATGAACAAATCTCTCATCATTTTTATCTGTAGCCTGTTATTAAATACAGCGTTATTTGCTCAAACTAATCCAGATCTTATCGCCAAGATCAAACATGCCAAACAAGATACAAATCTTGTCAACCTTCAGCTCCAACTGGCTGACAGATATATTCAAAAACGTGGAGAAGACCCTAAAGATCTTGACAGTGCCCGCATTTTTATCAACCAGGCATTGACATTAAGTAAAGAAAAAGGCTATGCCGAACATGAGCAGCAGGCCTGGCTATTTAAGGGCCGGTTATATGCCGAGGCGCAGGATTACAGATCAGCAGACAGCATTTTTTCTATTTCTGCCAAACATTACCAAACGCTGGGCGATAAACCTAATGAGGCTGCGGTATGGCGGCTTTTCGGGGACCTGCTTTCCTGGGACAATGTTCCCTATCATTCGAAGAGACTGGAATGCTACAATAAAGCTTACCGGCTCTATCTGGCATCCAATAGAAAGTATGAAGCGGCGATGGCTTTAAAAAGCATAGCTGATGCTGAGCTTAACCTGGAGCATTTTGATACAGCAGAACAACAATTGAGAACCGTTATCGGACAGCTAAAAGCTTTGAACAATATCAAGGTTTATGAAGCCTACTACCTTTTAGGACAAACATACGTCAGGAAAAACGAGCTCAAAAAACAACTGCTCAGTATGATCGAATGTGTGAACGGCTACGACGCTGATCCGTCGCGGCAGGTACTTGATGGCAACCTTTATTATTTTACACTGGCCGTTGCTTATTACAATGACAAGCAATTTGAAAAAGCGCTCATCTTTTCAAAAAAGAGTTTTGAACTGGCCATATTGATGGATGATCATCTTAAATATTTCATGTGCCTTCATCAGATCATTCTTTGTTATACCGATCTGGGAAGATATAAAGAAGGGCTGGCCTTCCTGAAACAGGCGGCAAAAAAATACCGTGTCAGAAATGATGAGGAAGAACGGATCTTTCTTTCCAGTCAACTGAGTTTATATAATTTCCTCAATGCAAACGGGCAGGCAGAAAAGATCATTCCCGCTTTTAGGCTCGTATTTGATAAAGCTTATTTAAAAGCCAGGCATGATGGTGATTTCTTTTCGGTAAATAAATTTTACAAACTTTATGCGCCATTACCGATCTATTATCTTCAGACCAGGCAATGGGACAACCTGGCCTTAGAATTGAAAAAGATCCACGAGTTGCCGCTGAAAAGTTTTACAATCTACAAGCAGATCACGATAAACGAACTTCAATATAAACTGGACTCCGCAAAAACCAATTATTTAGCCGCTTTAAAAGGCTTTCAGCACAACCAACTGATCAAAGATTCGCTTAATAATGCTGTTGTCAATAGACAGATCAATGACCTTGAGGCCAGTTATCGTTCAGCAAAAAAGGATAAAGCGATAGAATCTTTAAAAAGACAATCCGTAGTTAGAGAAAGTAAACTCTCACAGGTTGACCGGGAGCGTAAATTAACCATTGGCGGTATTTTGGCAACATTTGCATTGGCTGCCGGTATGTATTTCGCATTTAGGAATAAGCAGCGAAGCAACCGTGTTCTGCGGATCAAACAACAAGAGATCAATGGTCAGAATGCCGCGTTATCAGTTTTGGTGGACGAGAAAGAAAAACTGCTGACCGATAAAGACGATCTGTTAAAACAACAGGCAGATCTTTTATCAGATAAAGAATGGCTCCTCAAAGAGGTCCATCACCGGGTCAAGAACAACCTGCAGATCGTTATGAGCCTATTGTATACACAATCCGCTTACCTGAAAAATAATGCTGCGATCGAAGCGCTGAAAGACAGCCAGAACCGCGTCCATGCCATATCGATCATTCACCAAAAACTGTATAGTAAGGTCAATGTCGCGACCGTAGGATTGGCTGAATATATTTCGGACCTGGTGAGTTATCTTCGAAGTGCTTTCGATACGGACAAGTCACGGATCAGGTTCAAACAGGATGTCGAAACCATCAGCCTTGATATTGCCCAGGCGGTCCCTGTCGGTCTGGTCATCAATGAAGCGGTCACCAATTGTATTAAATATGCGTTTTCCAATATTGGGGGTGATATCGTTATAGAAGGTCGGTTGATCGGCCAGGAAATGGTACTGTTAAGCATTACAGACAATGGCCGCGGCCTGCCAAATGGTTTCGATATCACTAAAACCTCCTCCCTGGGGATGGAAATGATGAAAGCTTTGAGCAAACAACTTGACGGCACTTTCGATATTACCAACGATGCCGGCGTAATGATCACGATCCAGTTCATGATCGACAATTCCGTAAAAATGATGAATGAGCAACAACATCAGCTTTCCTGACCGGTTTGCTACACAAGCAAAGTTTTCAATTAGAATATTTAAGATCATGTTAAGAACATTTTTGCCTTTATTCCTGATCCTTTTCAGTTTTACAGGAGCCTTTGCTCAAGGTAATGCCGACCTGATCGCCAAACTCAACAAAAGTGCGCCGGATACCAACAGGGTGGAATATCAATTGCGCCTAGCCAATTATTACATGAGAAGACCCGGAAAATCTTCTAAAGACCTGGATTCCGCAGCAATGTATATCCGTTCCGCAACGAACCTTTGTGAGACAAAAGGTTTCACGGACGCGCTTCATGTCGTGCTGACGATTGATGGGGTCTTTAACCTGGTCAAAAAGGATTTTAGTACTGCCGATATATTATTTAACCGTGTAGCCCAATATTATCATAATAATGGGAACAAGCTAAAGGAAGCAAGGACCTGGGAAGCTTATGGGAATAATATTCTCTATGATGATGTGGAACACCGTCCTGTCCGGAGACTATGTTATGACAACGCCTATAAAATATATGCCCAGACGACCGATAGATTCAAAACTGCGCTGGCTTTAAAAAATGTCGCCGACGTTGACATCAATTCAGGGGCTCTCGATAAAGCAGAAGCGGAACTGACCACGGTGATCGATCAGTTCATGGCTCTGAAATACATTCGAACATATGATGCATATTTCCTGCTGGGCCAGGTATATAGCAGAAAAAATGAACCAAAAAAACAGTTGGTCAATATGCTGGAGTGCATCAATGGCTATGAAGCCGACCCTAACCGAAAACTGATCGATGGCCACGTTTTTTATTACACAACCGCCGTCGCTTACAGTTATGAAGGGGATTTTGAACTCTCTCAACTGTATGCGCGGAAAAACTTTGACATCGCGATAGCGCTTGACAGCAGGGTGTATTATTACGAAGCTATGTCTATGATCGCGAGCTGCTATCTGAAATTCAATAAAGCAAGAGATGGTTTAGCTTTTGTTAAAAAAGCGATACCCCGTTATCCCCCAAAAACAGAAGATGAGCAAAAAACCATTTTAACCATCGAATTAAAGTTGTACAACTTCCTGGGGGGAAGCGGACTTACGGAAGCTAAAAAAATCATCCCTGAATTCCTTAAGGTCTATGACCATTCCTATCAGCTGGCCAAAGCCGATCCCACTTATATCAGGGTTAATACCTTTATTTCTGGGTATAGCCCCATTTTGGCCTATTATTCACAAACTAAAGAATGGGATAAACTTTCTGCTGAGCTCATCAGGCTCCGATCTTTGCCTTCAAAGAACCTGACGGTGTACTCGCAGACAACGATAAAAGATTTCCAGTTCAAAGCCGACTCTGCCGATAAAAAATATGCCGCAGCACTGATAGGCTACAAGACGAGCCAGGATCTTAAGAACTCACTCAATAATGCCGCTGCCAGCCGGCAGATACATGAACTGGAAGCGAAATACAGATCTGCGACAAAAGATAAAGCCATAGAATCCTTAAATAAATTATCTGCCATCCGGGAAGGTAAACTTGCGCAGATCAATATGCAACGGAATATTACGCTGGTCGGTGTTGCGATTTCCATTATACTCGCTGTTTTAATTTATATCGCCTATCGCAGCAAGCAACGCAGCAATCGAAGTTTAGAGGTTAAACAGGAAGAAATAAATAGCCAGAACAGAGAATTGTCCTTCTTATTATCAGAAAAAGAAAAACTGATCGTTGATAAAGACGATCTGCTACATCTACAGGAAAGTCTGATATGTGAAAAGGAATGGCTGCTTAAAGAGGTCCACCACCGCGTCAAAAACAACCTGCAGATCGTCATGAGCCTGCTATATACGCAATCCGCCTATCTGAAAAACAACGCAGCGATCGAGGCGCTGAAGGATAGCCAGAACCGGGTCCATGCCATTTCGATCATCCATCAAAAATTGTACAGTAAGACCAATGTAGCGACCGTTGTGCTGGCTGAATATATAGAAGACCTGGTGCGTTACCTCAGGAGTGCTTTCGACACTGATAAGGCGCGCATCCGGTTCCATCAAGATGTGGCGATAATTAACCTTGATATTGCCCAGGCTGTCCCTGTAGGCCTTATTATCAATGAAGCCGTCACCAATTGCATCAAATATGCTTTTGCCGGTAACGGTGGCGAGATAACCATAGAAAGCCGCCTGGCCGGAGATGATATAGTGCTGTTAAGTATTACGGATAATGGCCGCGGCCTGCCGGCTGGATTCGATATCAGCAAAACGACATCTCTGGGCATGGAAATGATGAAGGCATTGTGCAAACAGCTTGACGGCAGTTTACATATAACGGACGATGGAGGTGTATTGATCACTATCCGGTTCATGATAGAAAATACTTTGAGCAAAGAACCAGAACAAAGACTGCTCCCAAACTCCCGGATGGCCTTAAAATGAAGCAGCACACTATCAACGGGTGCGATGCTTCATCAAGCTGAATTTAACTTTTTAAATTTGCCGGTACAAAGGAACCTGTTTGCTTTTCGCAATAATTCCATATTACTTCTTCGTTCCCGCGGGTATGATATTTACCGGCGACCTTTGCTGGCTTTCTATCCACAAAATATTCCCCGCTAACATTCTTGATATCCGGAGAAGTAGCCAGGTAAACGATGGTATCCGCACCTTTTTCCGCGGTTTTAAAGAATGGGCGCAGCAGCTTCCCTATAATATTAAAAATACTCCCCAAATTACTGTTCACGCCAAAATTGGTCGCAACTGCACCAGGATGCACGGTATTCACGGTCACCGGCTGCTTGTCCTGTTTTAAAGCGGCAGCAAGCCGCTGCGTTACCCAGATCAGAAACAATTTCGAATTGCCGTAAGCCCTTAAAGGATCATAATTCTTTTCCAACTCCAAGTCTTTAATGTCAGGCTTCGCATTGAGCTGATGAGAGTTTGAAGAAACATTAATAATCCGCCCGTCACGGCTTTTTTTTAGAGAACTCAACAAAAGCTCCGTTAATAAAAAAGGCGCAAGTAAATTTAAGGCTATGGTCTTTTCATGGCCATCCACGGTAATCTCTCTGTCTTTGTTCATGATGCCTCCGGCATTATTGACCAGGACATCGAGCAGAGGATATTTTGCTTTAAATTCTGTGGCGAGCCGTTGTACCTCCGTTAAGGAAAACATATCTGCGGTCAGAAAGTTCACTTTTTGGTTTCCGGTAAGGCCGATGATCTCTTCACACACTATTTTGGTTCGCTGCTGATCGCGTCCGTGAATGATCACGGTAAAACCCTGTTTTGCCAAAGCGGTAGCCGCTGCTTTGCCGATGCCGCTTGTCGCCCCGGTAATTAATGCTATCTTTTCGTTCATGTTTTTTTTGCTAAATTATCTAATAGATGATTTAGTTTTGACGGCTGTAACCTAAAGGATACCAGGATGGATGAAAACGAATTAACCACGGAGCAAAAGATCAAATATGTGCAGGACACTTTATTTGTGATCAGCGGAAAGTGGAAACTGCCGATACTGATCGCAATGAGCCAGGGACACAGCCGTTTCCGGGATCTTCAAAGGAGCATGCCGCCGATCAGCACCCGTGTTCTATCCAGGGAACTTAAAGACCTGGAAGAAAATAAGCTGGTTAAACGTACCGTATTGGACACTTTGCCTGCGACGGTGGAATATACCGTGATGCCTTACTGCAAATCACTGACAGCGGTTGTGGATGAATTGATCATTTGGGGTAAGAATCACCGGAAAAAAGTCGTTGAGAAATAACAGGTACCAAATGAATATTCAGCGATCCCCACGGTAGTTTGTTATTTACCCTTTCAGCAAATAACCGGTAAATAACAAACTATCGGAACCGGAAAAAATAGTTCAGATGGTGCAACTACCGCCATCACACCCCACAGTATTGCTGCCAGCATCTATTTGCTTAAGCTGTTCTGCAGCGCCGATCTGGTCCAAAAGTTCCAAAAAGGCCGGAACTGGCTGTGCGCCTGAAATAGCATACTTTTTGTCAAAGAGAAAGTAAGGAACACTACGGAGCTGCATATACTGAGCAGCCCGCTCATCCTTTCTTACTTCTTCGCTGTACTGATCGCCCTCCATCACTTCCCTGGCGTCAATGCCCATACCCGCAGCGATTCTGGTCAGCACGCTCTTATCACCGATGTGCAGACCTTCTGTGAAAAATGCCCTAAATAAGCGCTCTTTCATTTCCAGTCCCCGGCCAAGCGTATGGGCAAAGTGGATCAGCCGGTGAGCATGAAAGGTATTGGTGGTAACCACTTTGTCAAAGTCAATTACCACACCCGCCGCATTACCGGCGCGAACGGCACCGTCGAGCGTTTGCTGGGCCTGAACGCGGGACTGGTAATACTTTCGCATGACAGCCATGTGCTGCGTTTCCCCGCTGTTAGAAGCGATATCCGGTTCCAATTCAAAACTGCGGAGGATCAGATCGGGCTTTTCACCTTTGAACTCCCTGAGAGCATTTTGCAAGTGAACAAAGCCGATATAGCAATAAGGACAGGCGATGTCGGACCATATTTCGATTTTCATAAGTTTTATATTTAATGATCTTATTAATATATCATGCAGCTGTTGTGATCAGCTAAAACCTGATCGTCTGCGGACGGAATAATTTATTCTTTTTGGCAAGGGTAAGTATGAGCAAGGGAACGATCAGGTTCAATCCTATGGCTAAGATCCCGGCGACCTTGTCCGGTAAGGTGGGGAACATCCCGATCATACAAATGTGGTAAACCAGATGAGGCACGGCGAAAACAGCAGTAGCATAAGCGGTAAGCCTAAGTGTATTCTCTTCCAATTTAAAAAAGGAAAACAAGGACAAGAAGGCGATCGCACAAAAAAATGCACCTACATCTCGGGTCAGATGTTCACTATATGGGCCCATGATGTCGATCCAATGAAAACCCATTCCCGGAAAACTGGTGTAGAAGGATCCGGGAAAGAAAAGTGCCCATAACCCAGGGAATGCGTTCGAGAGAAACAAATAGATAAGCAGAAGTTTGATCGTTTTCATGATATATGTGCTAATTATCTATTTGGTAGTTTCCAGGCCTATCTTAATGTAACGGGTTACCTGTGCGGTCCTTTGCCCCTGGTGTATGGCAGCGTCCTGCGCGTCGTTCAAAATACCATCAGGTCCGGCGGTAGCTGTAGTGCCGTATGGGTTGCCGCCTGCTTTGTATACAGCGTCATGAGTAAAGCCCGGAGAGGCGATGATCGTACCCCAATGGAACATGGTCACATAGAAGGATAAAAGCGTGGCTTCTTGGCCGCCATGCGGATTACCAGCGCTGGTCATGGCACTAACAACTTTATTGGTCAGTTTACCGGCGAACCAGATCCCGCCGCAGGTATCCAGAAAATTACTTAATTGCGAAGGGATATTTCCGAAACGGGTTGGGAAACTAAAGATCAAACCATCGGCCCAGATGAGATCTTCATGCGTTATTTCAGGAATTTCGCTGGTCTCGGTGCGGTGTGCCAGCCATGCCGGGTTGGAAGCGATGGCTTCCGTCGGGGCGGTCTCCTTTAATTTTAAAAGCCGGACGGTGGCACCTTCGGCTTCAGCTCCCTGAGCGGCCCATTTAGCTAATTGATAATTAGTGCCGGTAGCACTGTAATAGATCACTGCGATTTTCATAAACGTTGTTTTTTAATGAATTTATTGAGGTATGTGCCGATCAGCAGAGAACCCAATGGTCCATGCCTATGGCTTATTTTTAAGATCTAACCCTGTTTTTTTCGCTGCCGCTGATAGAGCTCCATCTTGCTTGAGAAGACCGATCCGAAGACCTTGTCCCAAAGCGGAGAGCTGACGCCAAATCCTTTTTCGGGCTGCTCATAATGATGCAGCATGTGGTGGCGTTTTATTTTTTTAAATAATCCGCTTTTAAAATTAAAGTGATGCATGGCATAATGTCCGATATCATAAACCAGATAACCCAATAAAAATCCGGAGAAGAAACCCCAAAAATGATGATCGGGTACCAGAGAACGATATAGCAGGTAAAATCCAAAAGCGAGCGGGATACTTACCGAAGGGGGCAATACCAGGCGGTGTTTATCACTTGGATAATCATGATGTACCCCATGAAAAATAAAATGCAGGCGTTCTCCGATCGTTCCCCTGGGCGCAAAATGGAACACATAGCGGTGCATTATATATTCAACGAACGTCCAGACGAACAGACCGGCGGCCATTTCCGGCAAAATCCACCATATCGAAGCCATCCCGGTCAGGGCCCTGTAAACGCCGTATAAGATCACCGGACCGAATATAAAAATCGGGACTGAAAAGTGCACTTTGGAAAGCGCTTCCAGCAGGTTGCTTTTAAACATCCTTACGGAATCCTGCGAATTTGATACAAACTTACGTTTCATAACATTGAGGGATAAAATGCCAAAATTAGAGCGGGAGCAGTCCAGTTTATGGTACCAGTGTTAGCTGAGCCAATGGTCCAGTTGGGAAATGACCCTTTAATGATCAGGTTCGCAGACCACAGGTACAAGAACACCGCGTCAATTACTGTAAGTTTCCCGGCTGGGCGATCCAATCTTCGTAACGGGTCTCCAGCAGTTGAGCGCTGGCGCCCGGCAGCAACGATGTTTCGGTCAATATTGCTCCGAAATAAGGTGCGGCGGCATCGGTGATCACCGGCCTGCTATCATTTTTTAATACCAGGTATTTTTTGGCAAGGTCATCCAGCCGGAATTTTTCAGGGCCTGCAACTTCCCTAAGCGCGTTAAGCGGCTGTGAGATACTTATTTCCGCTAAGGCAGCGACCACGTTCGCCGAACTTGCCGGCTGAATAAATGCCGGTGAGACCTTTACATCCTGCCCGGTGCTGTTGCCCAGCACGATACCTCCGACAAATTCAAAAAACTGGGGAGAACGAAGGATAGAATAAGGGATACCGGAAGCCATGACCAGGTCTTCCTGGGCCAGTTTTGCCCTGAAGTAACCATTAACATTGGGCCGATCCACCCCCAGGATAGAAAGAAGCACGTGGTGTTTAACACCTGATTCAGTTTCAGCGCCGATGATATTTCGGGTGGAAGTTGTAAAAAAGTTCATCACATCTATGTCTGCATAAGATGGAGAATTGGAAACATCCACAACAACATCTGCTCCGGTCATCGCCTCACTGAGGCCTTCGCCTGTGATCGAATTAACACCATTCTTTGGGGAAGCAACGATCAGCTCGTGCCCTAATACGGTTAACCTATTCACGAGTTGTGCGCCTATCATTCCAGTACCGCCTATTACTATTATTTTCATTGTTATTGGATTATGTTGTTTTCGCATGTACCAGAACCAACCGGTAACATTATCTCGTTGCGGCAATAGCCGTGCCTGGATATAAAGCACTATCTAACAATTACTTGCAAAAGTATTCAGATCTAACTGGGCCGCTATGCCGTGGAAATACGGCTGCGACCACGATATATAGTTTAATAGTGCCCGGTGCTAACGATCTCCAGCGCCCGGACCGAACCAGAAAGACAGCTGGACCCAGGGCTGGCCGGTTATTGGACCCTCTCTGGCCGTTAATTAACCAATAGGTTTGTACCGGAAAGGGTAACCTTTCGCCCATAAATTTCAAGTCAAATCAATATCGATGAAAAAACAAACCATATTAGTAACAGGGGCGTCTTCAGGGATCGGCAAAGGGATCGCCGCCTACTTTTTATCACAGGATTATAATGTGGTGATCAACTCCGCCACAAAAGAAAAACTTGAAAATGTGTTTCAGGAGCTCGGCGCAGGCGCGCAGCTCGCCATGGTTGCAGGAGACATAGGCCTAAAGCATACCGGCGAAGAAATGGTGCGGGTGGCCATGGAAAAATTCGGATCCGTTGATGTACTGGTCAATAATGCCGGCCTTTTTGAGACCAAACCTTTTTTAGAGGTTGATGAGGCTTACCTCGACCGGTTTATGAACACCAATTTTAAGGGAACCTATTTTACTACCCAGGCGGCGATCGCACAGATGGTTAAACAGAACAGCGGTGTGGTCATCAATATTGGTTCTCCGCTGATCGGTCATGGAATAAGTGGCATGCCTCATACCGCACAACTGGCCAGCAAAGCGGCGATCGACGGCATAACCATACACCTGGCTGCTGAGTTCGGTAAATATAATATTCGGGTAAATACCATTTCTCCCGGGATCATCCGGACGCCGATGCACGGTGGCAAAGAAGATGAGAATGCCCATTTGTTACTGCTCCGCCGGGTCGGTGATGTGCAGGATATCGTTGATATGGTGTATACGGTAGCAAAAAGTAATTTTATAACCGGTTCCATTATTCATGTCGATGGCGGGTTAGGGGCCGGGCATAACCTCGATTAACGAAGGCTCAAATGCTATTGGGCAACCAAGGGATACAGCAATGTATCCCTTTTTTGTAACAGTAGCCTAACGATCCTCATCCTGCAACTTTTGATACACCTTCCCACACGCTTTATTTCGCCCATTTCGTAGTGCATCCGCCGTATATGGTCTGTTCGCTCATTTGCAATCAACATTAAAGCACTAAAAATCAGACCAATATCAACTGGCATTGCTATTGAGAAATACAGACCGGATTAATAGCAGATCATTTACTAAAACTACGATTTATGAAGGAAGATAAACTTTATGGAGATTTTGAAACCCAGCGGGAACTCGACGCGGAATATGATGTGGAGAATGCGGTCGAGGATTTCAGATCCTACCTGACCGAATATCAAACCAGCAGCAAAGCGGTCAGGAACCTACTGCAGAACCGGACCGTTGCTAACTACGGACATACCCTAATGGAGCGACTTACCGTGTACCCTGCGGATGTTCCTTTCTCGCCAGTGCTGATCTTTATTCACGGCGGATACTGGAAGATCGGGACAGGTGACGAATACGATTTTATTGCGGCCGGACCAGCCCGGGCGGGCTTCACTGTAGTGATCGTCACTTATGAACTTGCCCCGAAAGTGAACATACCTGAAATGGTTCGTCAGGTACGAGCTTCTGTGGCCTGGACCGCTAAACATATCGGCGAATACAACGGAGATACCGGCAGGATCTTTCTCGCCGGACATTCGGCTGGCGCTCACTTGTCAGCCATGACCATCGATACCCACTGGCAGAACTATGGTCTGGCAGCAGATACGATAAAAGGCATGCTGCTGATCAGCGGACTTTATGACCTGGAGCCGGTATCCCAATGTTTCGTACAGCCCGCAGTTCGGATAACGGCAGAGCATATATTGTGGTACAGCCCGGCCCGTATCCTCAAAACGGCAAACATACCGCTGACGATCGTTTGGGGGGATCTGGAAACGCCCGCGTTCCGTAACCAGTCTTTCAACTATTACCACGCCTGGAAGCGTGTAGGCAATCAGGCCACCTCCTTGCTCATAGCCCAAAAAAACCATTTCAGTATTTTAAATGAATTTGAGACCGCCGACGGCGAATTAACAAAGGCGCTCATTACGCTTCTCCATCACAAACGAACATTTACACATTATGATCAATAACAATAACACGACCTGGCCGGTCCTTTCATATGAGAAAGGCAAGGCTACTTATCAGACCCTGCAATTATGGGCCCAGATCCTGGGCAAGATCAAGATCGAAACTCTACCTTGGGTCAATCACTCCTGGAGCGTAACGTTGCATATTACCCCAACCGGCCTGACTACGCAAACCATCCCGTTCGGTGACCAGCATTTCCAGATCGATCTTGATCTGATCGATCACCAACTTAGAATAACGACCAGTAAAGGCGCTACAAGTCAATTCAGCCTTAAGCATATTTCGGTCGCAGATTTTTATGCCCTGATCTTTGATCAGTTAAGCGAAATGGGTATTGATATCACTATAAAAACCATGCCTTCAGAAGTATTCGGAGACATCATTCCACTTGACGAGGACCATCAGCACGCCAGTTACGACGAAATTGAGGCGGCAAACTTTCACCAGGCCTTATTGAGGATCCAGGATGTATTTTTGGTTTATCGAAGTAGTTTTACGGGTAAGAGCAGCCCGATCCATTTTTTCTGGGGAACCTTCGATCTTGCGCTCGCGTTCTTCTCAGGACGTAAGGCTCCCACACACCCCGGTAAACTGCCCCATCTGCCCAATAAAGTTTTTCAGGATGCTTTTAGTCACGAGGTCAATGACTGCGGTTTTTGGACGGGCAGTGAGGGCTTTCCTGAAGCTGCATTCTATTGCTACCTGTATCCTGAACCAGAAGGCTACAAGACCGCAAAAGTATCACCTGAAGAAGCTTTCTACTCCGCTGAGATGGGGGGATTTCTGTTGCCCTACGCTGCTGTTCAGAAAGCTGCAGATCCCGGAGCTAAATTGCTGGAGTTCCTGAAAAGTACATACAGTATCGGGTCGGGCCTCGCTAAATGGGACCCTGAACTTTGGAATGAAGACCTGCTAAGTATATAACCGGTTTTACTTCTAATTACAAACTCCCATCGCCCTGATCTGGCCGCAATGGGAGTTTTGTTTTTTACTTTTTTCCGGATAACAGCCAATTCTGCGAGCGCTGAATATTATTATCTTTCATAAATGCTTAGGTCACATTTGAACTCCTCGTCCCAATGCCCGGTTTTTACGGCTGCGTCAAATGTAGTTTTTACAAAGCGCAACAAAGTTTCATCCGGATCCTTACTGTTAATGACCTCATCGTAGTTCAGGATATATTCACCCATATCTTCATGATAAGCCGCCGCAGCCGGAGATACAGGCTGTTTGCCATAGTCAGGTGCGGCAGGATAGCAATAGGCATAAAACGACGGAAAAGGATGCGATTCACTGCCTGACCAAAAACCGGCACTGGCTACTTCATGGGAGTAAGCCTCCTGCATGACCCTTTCCGGCATATTCGGTACGGTGCCATGATGAACCGGGGCTTTTCTGCCGGAAAACAAACTTATTGTAAGATCAAACTCGCCCCAGAACAAATGAACTGGGCTACATTTGCCGTTAAAGCCAGCCCTGAAGCGGGTAAATACGGTTTGGATCCTGACCAGCGCCTGCCAGTAAGCATGTATCTGCTGTTCGTCATAGCCCCGTTCCGCAAGGTCATCAGCGAATGGTAGCGCATCGGCTATCTCGTTTGGTTTGGCATAAATCGTCACCTCGATACCTATTTGTTTCATCAGCCGAAACAACTGTTCATAGAAACCGGCTACGGTTCCCGCCTGCAGTTTCATGATGGCTGAGCTGCCTGCACTTGTCGAAATGATCAGCTGGTGATCAATGAAATCAAGATCAATCTGAAAAACACCGTTTTCATAAGGTATCGACCCTGTTGTCAGTCCTCTTGCGGCAATGTAAAGGGTGACATGCCAGCCATGATTGATCCAGGGGGTTTTAACCAGTCTGATCTTGCCAACGATCTGCGTCCAGAGCTGGACAGTGGTCAGTGTTTCTTTCAGGTCGCCGTATCTAAGTTCCGGCCACAGGCTGATCAGTTTATGTTTTGTCATGGTTGTATAATTTTTATAGATAACCTGATTTGATGGTCGAAAAAAGGATCGGAAAAATCATGCCATCAGTTAATGAATTAACAATCAATTCATTAAATATAAACAACCCTGAGAAACACGCTAAATGCCGCCCTTATTTTCAAGTTTGGCGAAATGCAGTGCAAATACGGCGACCGGACGTGGCGGCAGGCTATCCGGCAAGCTTTTGGACCCCGTCAAATCAATATACTGGACCCTCCCCGCCATAGGTTTGGTTCATAGTTTTGCTAGCCAGACCCAAATGAATGGGCCTGATTAAAAACCAAATACTATGAAAAAGTTCACTTTAAGCCTGCTGGTTCTTTGCGCCGCATTTATCACCGCGTATGCGCAGCATGACATGAAATCGGTTGATATAACCAAAACTCCACCGGCGCTGATCTTCAAGAGGGTGATCGATTTTCCGAAGCTTAAAAATCAGGAAATTCAGATGGTCATCGTGACCTTCGCGCCGGGCGAGATCTCAGGAGCCCACCGTCACCCGATCCAAACTGTTGCCTACGTTCTGGAAGGTGAGATCAGCTCAACCTTCAATGGTAAGGTAATGCGCTTTAAAAAAGGAGATGTATTCTATGAAGATCCTAACGGATTACACGCTGAAACCAAAAATCTGAGCGCGAAAAAAGAAGCGAAATTACTGGTTTACTTCGTTGGTGATAAAGGCAAACCATTTATCACCCCTGCTCACTAATCATTTTAATTATCCGGACAAATGGCTATTGGGGACCCGATGGCCATTTTGTCCATTAAATGATCGCTATGAAAATATATGGACTAACGACCTGCAGAACCACCCAGAAAGCACTGGCCTGGTTTAAAGCGCATGATATCAGCAACGATCTCCAAAATTTTAAAAAGGTCGGGGTGACCGCCGAGAAACTGAATGAGTGGGACGGGAAACTCGGTTATGAAACATTCCTGAATAAAAAAGGATCGACCTGGAAAAAATTAGCCCCGGAAGTAAAAGCGGGGATCACCGACCGTGAAACAGCCCTAGAACTGCTGAAGGAACAACCAGGTATCGTTAAAAGACCGGTGATCGAGGATGGCGATTTCCTTTATTTCGGGTTTAATGAACAAGTATACCGGAAGCATTTTTTAGCGAAATAATATCCTTAAGAAAGGCGGTGTTCAGGACACCGCTTCACCGACCATTTCCTTTACCCCCCAATCGTACAATGCCTGAAGTACCGGGGCTAATGACCTTCCTTTCTCACTAAGCGCATATTCGACACGCGGAACCTTTTCTATAAAACGCACACGGGTGATCAGTCCGCTTGCTTCCATTTCCCGTAACTGCTCGGTGAGGATCTTACGGGAGATCGATGGCAGATATAGCTGTATCCTGCCAAATCTGATCGGACCATCGACCATGAGTACAAGGATCACAGGTTTCCATTTGTTGCCGATATAATCGATAGTGCGGATAATTGGGCACTCTTTGGGATCTTCATGTACTTTTCTGATAGTGCTCATTTGCTCTTGGTTACTTTAATGTAACTACTTTTTGTGACTTAGTCACCTTTTCGTAACCGGTGTTTGGGATACAGGCGCTTCGGATCCCCCGATTGTTTAGTTCCTTCGCCAATAAAAACAAAAATAAGAAACTATGAACAATATCATCGTTATAACCGGCACCAGTACCGGATTTGGTGCATTAATGGTCAAAACATTTGCGGAAGCAGGAAATACCGTTATCGCTACTATGCGCGGACTAAAAGGAAAGAACGCTGCCGCGGGCGAGCGGCTGTCAGCGATGGAAAACGTGGAAGTACTCGAACTGGATGTGGCCAATGATGATTCCGTCAGACAGGCGATCGCCGAGATCTTGACCAGGCATGGCCGGATCGATGTACTGATCAATAATGCGGCGATCCAAGGGAGCGGTTTACTGGAGGCTTACAGCCTGGATCAGGTCCAAAAGATCTTTAATGTAAATGTTTTCGGCGTATTGCGCTTGTACCGGGAGGTCCTGCCTGCCATGCGATCTGTGCAAAATGGCTTGATCATCAACGTGACGAGTAACGCCGGGCGCTTTTCACCACCATTCCAAGTACCCTACAACGCTTCCAAGTTCGCGGTCGAAGGGATAACTGAAGGAGGTTACGATGAACTTTTGCTGCAAGGCATTGAGACCGTCATCATTGAGCCGGGCGCTTTCCTGACAGAGATCTACACCAAAGAGGGTACGCATGCAGACCGCCCGGAAATACTGGAGGCTTACGGCGATGCTACACTCCAACAAATGGCGGCATTTGGAGAGAAACTGGGTGCGGCCATGATGAAACATCAGCCCGATCCGCTCGCTATCGCAGAAGCAGCAATGAAACTTATCCGGATGCCCAAAGGTACAAGGCCCTTGCGCACGCCGGTAGACCCGATCGCAGAAGGTGTGGATCTGGAATATGACCAGGCCACCAGGGAGATCAAGGGTAGATGGGTGGCGAAGTACCTCGCTTAACCACCAAAAAAGAATTTCCCCCGGGCCGTGCGCTATGCGCACGGCCTTTTTTATAGCGGCATCAGGCACTGCATATCGTGGACACTCACGTACATCCACGGAATGAAGTGGGCCAGGCGCGTAGATCAAATTACAAATTACTGTAATTCAATTATTTAGTTCTTGGCATTGTGATTGTAAACACAATGCCAAGAACATAAAATTTTAACAATGGCCCTGATAACGGGCTTACAAAACTATCAAATTATGAAAATTGTAGTAATCGGCGGCAGCGGTTTAATCGGAACACAGCTTGTAAACAAACTTCGCCAACTTGGTCATGATGTGAACCCGGCCTCTCCTGCAACAGGTGTTAATACGATCACCGGAGAGGGCCTTGAAGCCGCGCTTGAAGGCGCAGATGTAGTCGTGGATGTCGCTAACTCACCTTCTTTTGAAGATAACGCAGTAATGGAGTTTTTCCAAACCTCCGGTAAAAACCTGCTTGCTGCAGAGAAAACGGCGGGTATCAAACATCATATCGCTTTATCAGTGGTCGGCACAGACCGCCTACAGGAAAGTGGCTATTTCCGGGCCAAACAAGCACAGGAAGACCTGATCAAAGCTTCAGGCGTTCCTTATACGATCGTTCATTCAACCCAGTTCTTTGAATTTTTGAGCGGTATCGCTAACGCAGCGACCCAGGGCAATGAAGTTCATTTATCACCAGCGCATATCCAGCCGATCGCCTCAGCCGACGTTGCTGAAGAAGTAGCGCTGGTAACAGTCGCAGAGCCAATAAACGGTACCGTGGAGATCGCAGGACCGGACAGGATCAGCCTTTCAGACCTGGTACAGCAATACCTGGACAAAAACAATGATCCCCGCAAAGTTAAAGCGGACGAGAACGCCCGCTACTATGGCGCGATCCTGAATGATCAGTTGCTGGTGCCGGGCGATGACGCGCGCATTGGTAAGATCGATTTTGAGAATTGGTTCGTTAATCAACCAAAAAAATCTTGATCTGAAATTGAATTAAAGACTTGTGCGCCGCCTGTTCAAACGAAGATGACGGGTGTCAGCTCTTTTGGGATGTTGTAAGGGGCAGGTACTTTCCACCCGTTCGTACCTGTGACAACTCACGCCGGCACAGTGTCCCTGTGAAATCTGGTCAACAACAGGAAGGGAAAACGGGCGGCGACAGCTTTAACAAACATTTTATCCAACTAAAATTTAATAAAAGTGAGCGATCTTATAATATCAGACATCGAACTGCCTCATGTATCCGGTAATGCTGAGTTTTCAGCCAGGAAAGTTCGATCAGGCAGATTCGGTGGTCTTATGGATCCGGTGATCGGATTTGACCATTTTCAATTAACCAACGATATCTTCGGCGCGCACCCGCATGCAGGCATGTCAGCGATCAGTTATATTTTTGATGATTCAGTGCCTTATCATAGCCTGGATTCAAGGGGAAACGACGTTATTGTTACACCCGGGAGTCTGCTATGGACCTGGGCCGGCAGCGGGGTCGTTCATACGGAATATCCTGTACCGAACGGAGCCAGAGTGAATGGATTGCAAATGTTCGTGAGCATCCCGGCTGAAGAACAGCAGCAAGCGCCGCAAAGCGTGTTCATTGAAAATACCCGCATGCCATTGAACACCAAGGAAGGAATAAAAGTAAAGATCGTGACCGGTGAATCCGGCGGTGTAAAAAACCCGGTATCTGCGCCAAATCCATTGACCATCCTCCACATCTGGCTTGCTGACGGAAAAAGCTTTGAACATGAACTTCCTGCCGGCTGGAACGGCACTGTTTATACTGTTGAGGGCCGCAACGAATTAGCTACCTCAGCAGGTGCTGTTACGCTACACGGCGGGTCTGTGGTCGCTCTTGGTTCATCAGATACGATCGAACTGATCAAATTCACCGCACATATAGAAACGGAACTGATCCTGATCAGCGGCGCACCGCTTCATCAGCCTATCTATTCGTCAGGTGCGATGAGTATGAGCACTCCGGAAAAACTGGCCCAGGCCAGCGCTGATTACCGTAACGGTAAAATGGGTTACGTAGAGATCCTTGGCACAGAACGTAAGGTGATCCTGCCGGTTTGAAGCCGTCATTAATCTTTGAGGAATAAAAATGGAGATATCAAAATATCTCCATTTTTATTTCAGGATCTTTTCTAAAATGGCGATCGCGCGCTCCATATCGTTTTCATTCAATGATGCGAATCCAAATCTCAATCCGTTATCATTCCGGTCACCTTCCCGCTGGTAGGACATGCCCGTCAGGAAAAGTCCATGCTGGGCGGCGTCTGCGATCACCTTATTAACCGGATAACGCTGTTTGAACCTCAGCCAGACCGCCATGCCACCCTGTGGTTTTGTATAATCCATAGCATGGCTTAACCTGTCGGTCAGCAGATCGCAGAAATGATCGCAACGCTGCGCGTATAAGCGGTTAGAACGGACGATATGCCGGGTGAGTTCCCCGTTATTGATCATTTGCGCCAGCATATATTCTACAAAGGTATCGCCGCGCAGATCGATCAGCCTACGCAGATGAATCGCTTTTTTAACGATATACGGGGCAGCGATGAGATAACCAACTCTCACCGATGGGGCCAGCAATTTGGTAAACGAACCGATATATATGATCTTTCCGTTATGGGCAGCGCTGGCCAGCGGCAGGATCGGGCTGTTCTGGTAATGAAAGTCGTAATCATAGTCATCTTCTATCACGAAGAAACTATACTGTTCGATCAGCTTTAATAGTTTCCGCCGGCGATCTGCCGACATCGTAACTGTCGTCGGATGATGATGGTGAGGCACGATATAAAGCAGTTTAATGGTACGAACGAGTAATAGCTCTTCAAGCTGATCGACATCAAGTCCATGCTCATCAACCGGTACAGTAAGGATACTTGCGCCTGTGCAGGCAACGATCTCGCTGGCAAATAAATAATTCGGCTCGCTGACCACGACCAGGTCACCGGGATTAAGCATTACCATAGCAGTGATATAGATCGCCATTTGAGCGCCGCGCGTTAAAACGATATCGTTTTGGGTAATGTTCAGGCCCCTGGTCTGGTTTAAAAATGTGGCGGCTGACTCTTTAAGTATGCCTAAACCGCCTTCGTCCCTCAGAGACATTAACTGCCTGACCTGCTCACTGACCAGCGGATCGCGGTAGATCCTGCCCAGCTCTTTAAATGGTGCAAGACCTGCATCAGGGAAGCCGTCATTGACCACGAGGTCCGAACTGCTTAATCTCCGGCTTGGTGCTGCCGGTTCCGGTTTTAAGCTGTTTTTAAACGTACCGTTCTCTGCGGGAATAAAATGATTTTTAGGCTGAAAGGACCGCGGTTTAATACCGGGCAATTTTGGAATTACCCGATAACCTTTACGGGGCACCGCCTCGATCCATTCCTGCAGCAGCATTGATTCGTAGGCGTTGATGACCGTTTTGCGGTTGACATTCAAGGAATCGGCCATCTGTCTGGTACCCGGAAAATAGACGCCGGGCTGAACCACACCATCCTGGATCAGGCTGATCAGCCTGTTCGTGATCTGTTTGTATAATGGATCTACACTGGTTCTGTCAAATTCGATCAGGCTCTGATAAGGCAGCATAATTTTTCTATCACCGTTAATTTGATCTTTGGCGGGTTATTTTTTCTTTATGGATGTCGGCCCGCCACACGTGGTAACAGGACGGTCAAAGCCGCTGACCGTGGCTGTTTTGGCGTTAAAAAAAGTGCTTTTTACATAATATACGGCGGGCATCGCTGCGAATGCAAGTGGAATAATGACCGCGAATATCCAGATGCCAGCCAGTTCAACCAGGGGCGTATATTTACGATGTGTCCAGCCAAGTGTCCTGAAAGCACTTTGAAAACCGTGAAGAAGATGACATGCGACGGCGACCATTGAAACGAGGTATAGCAACACATACCACAAGTGACTAAAGCTAAAGGTTACGATCGCGTAAAGGTCCTTGACCCTGACCACCTCAATATTACCTTCAGTGGTGACCGCATAAGTAAAATCCGGGCGATCCGGAAAGTAAGCTAGCGTGGTCATTTTGCCAGAAAGCTGATCAGTGCGGTATTCACGGTATGCAACTTCGGTATATTTATAGCGATACCAGAAATTAGCCATATGAATGACCAGGAATAAAAACAATATGCTGCCCAGCATTCCCATATTTCTTGAAGACCATTTAATAGGTGTCCGGATCTGAACGGCATACCTGACCGGGCGTGCCCTGCGATTAGCGATGGTCAGGATAAGTGCGTACAGCGCATGGACCAGGATGGAAATATACAGCAGGTAGCCGGCGACCTCAACCGGCGGGAAATGGGTCATAAAATGCGCAAAAACATTAAAGCTATATCCCTGATCAGCGGCAAAGAGGGTGAGGTTCCCGCCCAGATGTACGATCAGGAAGGTACACATAAACAAACCGGTCAGCGACATGATGAGTTTCTTACCGAGGGAAGAATTCATCGTTTTTATAAAATCATTCATTAGCTCAAGTGAAATTTCGTGTGTATTGATCATTAAAGTTTATCGACCCTGTTCTCCCGGTTCTCTGATCGGAAGATCATTCTCAAAGCCTGGTCATGGGTGAGATAGGCGATCCCCCAGTTATAAAGGGTCTTGATCTTATTATTATAATTGACGAGCGAGATCAGGTGGATGAACAGCCAGCTTAACAGCCCTAAGATGCCACCTAAATGCAGTTTATGTTTAAATAGATCAGCTACCGCTTTGCGCCTGCCGATGATCGCCATATCTCCCCGGTCAAAGTAGATGAAGGGTTTCATGGCGCGGCCTTTCGCGGCGAGGATCAGGTTTTTAGCTAATCTTTTGCCTTGCTGAATGGCAGGCTGCGCCAGTTGCGGATGCCCTGCCGGATATGCAGGATCTCGGAATTGGATGCTGATATCACCGATCGCATAAATATTATCATAACCGACGACAAGGTTTTGGGCATCTGTCAGCATACGGCGTCCTTTCCCCATGCTGGTATCTGCGATCCCTTCAAAAGAATTGGCGATCACGCCCGCAGCCCAGATCAGCGCCCCCGCCCTGATGACCGATCCGTCGGATAAATGGACCTCCCCATTCTCATACAGGTTCACATGCATATTCAGTTTGATCTTAACCCCCTGCTTGTCCAGCAGCCGATAGGCGTCCGCATGTGATCTCTCGGACATCGGGGCAAGTAGAAATGGCGATCCGTCAATAATGTAGATCTCCGAAACTGATCCTTTTAGCAGCGGGTAATCGTTACCCAGGATATATCTTTTCATTTCTGCCAGCATTCCGGCCACTTCAACGCCGGTAGGCCCGCCGCCGCCGATCACGATGGTCAGCAATTCTTCTCTTTTAACCGGGTCGGGTTCTATAACTGCCCTTTCCACGGTTTTGATCAATTCATTCCGCATATAAAGGGCATCGTCGATTCCCTTGAGCGAATAAGCATTGGCGCGAACACTTTCGTTTCCGAAAAAATTTGTCCTTGAACCCGCTGCGAACACCAGGATATCATAGCTCAGTTCACCGCCATCACTTAAATAAAGCATATTGGCTGCCGGGTCTACCCGAAGAACAGATGCCATCCGGAAACCGATCCTTTTGTTTTTAAAGAACTTGCGGAAGGGATAGCTAATGCTGGCGGGCTCCAGGAAACTGGTAGCCACCTGGTAAAGCAGCGGCGTGAAATAGTTGTAGTTGTTCTTATCGACCAGTGTAACTTCGTAGTATCTACTATTGAACAGCTGCGTGATAAAGTTAAGACCCGCGAAACCACCGCCGATCACGACAATGTGCTTTTTATGATCTTCATTAATTAATTCCATTTAGTGATCTTTTTAGATTTGTAGCCGCGACTAGTCCTTGTAAAAATTGGCGACCGCAAAACGCAACATGCCGCCTGTATTAAACAAGCGGCATGCCGAATCATAAATGATTGATCTTAAGCGCAAAAGATAATATCCACATTCAAAAAACCCCTTTATTTAGTGAGTTTACGAAATGTTCCACGATATGCAGTGTCTGAAAGGGGTCGCTTTTCAGACCGGAAAAGATGATGTCATAGGGTAGGAAGGTTATTGGAGCTTAGTTTTATAAACTAGTTGCCTGGTGGATACGGCCAGCCGGTTCCAGCCATTGACGGTAACGACCGCCAGCATGATCTCCGCCAGTTTAATTTCGCCCAGCATCAGTTCTGCGGTCTTATACGTTTCTTCACTTACCCCATTATAGATGTAGGTCATTTCTTCGGCAAGGGCCAGGATCGCTTTCTCATCGGCAGTGAAAAGCGGACTTTGCCTCCAGGAACTTACCGCCATTGCGCGTGACCTTATCATACCGATCCGATCCGCTTCTTTCAAATACTGTTCCAGGCAAAGGGTACAGCCGTTGATCTCCGATACACGTATGCCGATCAGCAATTTATAAACCGGGTCGATGCCGGCTTCCTGAATATAATTTTGTAATACGGTTATCGCTTCATAAGCTTTAGGATGAATTTGCATTAAGTTGATTCGTTTGTTCATAGCAGGTAGTTTTTTGGTGTTAGGTAATTTAAAGGTGGTGTTATCCCGGAACGTTCAGGAAAAGACCGGCCGGGCGATCTGCCCCTACCAGTCTATCCTGTAGTTTTGGTTTAAAGTATATAGTAAAGCAGCATAGTTAGATTGATCAGCAGGCTAAGGAAGAATACATTTAGCGTGACCCTGATACCGGAGCCGCCCATGTTGGCTACGAGGCTTGCAAAAAAGCAGGAGATGGTGACGGCAATGACCATGACGGGCGCATCGTAATAATAGATCAGCACCGCGGGGATCGCCAAGATCAGGTTGCCATGGACCATCAGCGACAAGAACCACCATAGCGTGTGGTTGCTGGCCTGTCCGTCCACGAAACGGTTATATTTTCCAATGACATTGATGTCCCGGGTTTGTCGCATCTGTATCGTCCAGTTCCAGTGCGCATTCGTTTTAAGCGTATTCATACTTATAATTATTAGCGATTAGTTTAATGAAAGCAATTGAGGTCCGAATTCTTCGAAGAAGATATTGTCTTTGGCGATGCCGGCTGCCAGCAGATCGCGGTGATGTTTCTCGATAAATTTGGAAGGTCCGCAAATAAAATAACGGGCACCGGGCAAATGGTGCATATCTTCCAGTTTACTGATATCCAGATACCCTTTGTAAATGCCGCCTGCCACATGCTCCGGCGTCGCTGTATCATAGAAGATATGTTGGGTTACCTGGGTATTTTCCGCGGCGATCAGGTCAAGTTCTTTCTTAAAGGCATGAACTTTTTCACCCCGGCAACCATGAAGCCAAGTAACCGGATGAGGGTGATCTCGCCCGACCAGGCTTTGCAGCATACTCATTAAAGGCGTCAGCCCTACACCGCCGCTGATCAGCGTCACCGGCGCATCGATCACCTCCGGAAGTATAAAGCTTCCGGCCGGTGCGGTCACATCCACGAGGTCCCCTGCCTGTAGCACATGATGAAGATAATTGCTGATCATGCCATCCGTATCGGGTGCCTGACCAGACTCCCGTTTTACAGAGATGCGGTAATAATCCTCGTTGGGGGCGCTGGAAATACTGTATTGCCGTGCTTGTTTTAAACTTAGTTCAGGTAAAAAAGTACGCAGGCTGATATATTGTCCCGGCAAATGAAGCGCGACCTTTCCTCCGTCGGCCGGGTATAGGTAAAAAGAAGTGATCTCTATAGAGGCAGTCTCCTTACGCTCGATCCTGAACGGTCGCCAGCCGGTCCAGCCGTTAGACCGAACGGTTTGTTGTTCATATAAGACGGCTTCGTGTCCGCTCATCAGCGTAGCCAGCTGCTGGTAAGCCGCCGTCCAGGCATCAACGATCCCCGGTGTGGCGGCCTCGCCCAACACTTCCTGTATGGAGGCGATCAAATGCCTTCCTACGATCAGGTAATGCTCCGGACGAATATCCAGACTGATATGTTTGTGGCCGATGCGGTTTACAACCGGCATAAGCACCGATGGATCAGCGATGTGCTCGGCGTAAGCGAGTACCGCCATCGCCAGTGCCGTTTGCTGTTTACCACTTTGTTGGTTACCCATATTGAAAACGTTCTTAAGTTCCGTATTCTGGGTCAGCATACGGTTATAAAAGTATTTGGTCAGCAATACGCCGTTCTCTTTAAGTACCGGGACTGTTGCTGTAATGAAATTTTTCTGTTCCGTTGTCATATAAATATATTAATACCTTTTTATCCTTTATTACTTCAAATGTTTACTTCTCTTCGATCGACCTGACAAATCTAAATCAAAAAATAATAAAAGACAAAAATATCTTTTATTATTTTTTCTTATCTTTGTACCCAACGATATGGCTATTTTTTCAAAAACCTGTGAGTACGCGATCCGTGCGGTATTTTTTATCGCCAAAACCTCAGATACAGGCAATCGGGTCGGTATTAAGGAGATCGCTGCCGGGATCGACTCTCCAGAATTTTTCCTGGCCAAAATCCTGCAGGACCTGAGCCGAAAAGGGCTCATTAGTTCTATCAAGGGTCCAAACGGCGGCTTTTTCATCGGTCCGGCTGAACTTTCACTGCCTTTAAGTGACATCGTCGAAGCAGTGGATGGGGACGGTCTTTTCAGGGGTTGTGCGCTGGGGCTTAAACAATGCTCTGAGATCAAGCCTTGTCCGCTTCACAATGAATTTAAAGATATACGTAACAAAATGCGTGATATGCTGAAAAATACGACCATCGGGGAATTTAATGCAGACCTGGTTAATGGCCTGCTTTCACTTAAAAAATGATGCGTTGGGGGTAAAGTTATACGGCTGACGTTACTACGGGTTAAGAAGCCTGGCCGTTCAGGCCGCATGGAGTTCACCAATATGCTTCAACATGATCTTGCGTTCCGCCTCCGTGTTGGCAAGGGACAATGCTGTTTGAAAATGGGTCATTGCCTTTTCCCGGTCCGTCGCTTTATAGAGGGTCCCTAAAAGCGAATGATAAAAATGATTTTTTAATAAGCTGAGTTTTTCAGCGGCCGTGATGGCAATAGCGGCGCCGCTTACCTTATACAGCGCGTATACCCCGTTAAGCGCAATTATCGGCGAATAGTCCACCGATAATAAATGTTCATACAGATCGAGAATATGTTGCCATTTCAAAGGAGTGTCGGCTTTTTTAGTGTGCCAATACGCAATGGCAGCTTCCAGGTGGTATTTACTCAAAAGATCCCCGGCTGCAGCTTTATTGAGAAAGTGCTCACCGGCGGAGATCAGTTCAGCATTCCAAAGTTCCTCGTCCTGTTCAGCATAAAGAATAGCCTCGCCTTCTTCACTTACCCGGGCATCGAAGCGTGAGGAATGAAAACACATCAGGGCGAGCAATGCGAAAACTTCCGGCTTCGCCGTTGCTTCCTGTTCCGTCAGCAGGTAGGTCAAACGCATGGCCTCTGCGCACATATCTTTGCGGACCACGGCATCCTGGCAAACGGAATAATAACCTTCTGAAAATAAAAGGTACAGCGTTTTCAAAACGTTTCCCAACCGGCTCTCGAGTTCAGGAAGCGACGGCTGTTCGATCCTTATGTTATGGGCCTTCAGCTTGTCTTTTGCACGGTTGATCCGTTTGTAGATCACTTCTTTATTGGTCAGGAATGCTTCGGCAATTTCCGTCACCCCGAAACCGCAGAGCAGGTTCAGGGCAAGTGAGACCTGTGCATCACTGGAAATTACCGGATCACATACGGTAAAGATCATGGCGAGCTGGCTATCCGCGATATTTTTAACAGACAGATCTATTTCGACCTCTTCCGTAAAAACCTGCTTGTTACGCAGTTCGGCGACCAGCTTCTGTTCGAAATGCGCGTGTCTTTTAAGATAATTTCTTGTTTTATTTCTGGCAACAGTAAAGAGCCAGGCTTCTGGGTTATCGGGGATACCGCCGGAAACCCACAATTCAGCGGCAGAAAGAAAAGTATCGCTCACGATATCTTCGGCCACTTCTATGTGGTGTATACCAAATAGGTGGATCAATACGGAAACGATCTTTTGATACTCTGCCCGGAATAAATTGGGCAGCAACTCTTTTTCACCCATAGTTCATATGCCGCTGCAAAAATACAAAGGCATTTGAATTATCGGTTACGATCCGGGATCATAATCCCATGCGTATCTCTACAGTGCCGTTCAATTCAAAAATTGGGCATTCCCGCGCGATGTCCTCAGCTTGCTGATAACTTTCTGCATTGATAATGATCATACCGCCGATGGATTCTTTGATCTCGGCATAAGGACCATCAGTTGCGCTTTCGCCCCGGGTCATCACCCTACCCAGTCCATCCCAGCGCTGTATTTTACGAGCCAATTTCCCTTGTTCAGCTAATTTGCCGAACCACTGCTGCCAATGCTGAAGGTGTTCATTCAATTGTTCCGGGCTTGGCTGTACCTCCCGGGTTTTATAGTCTCTTCTGAATAATAATAGGAACTCGTTCACTTGCTTTCTATTAATTGTGTTTGAAATGGTGTAAATTAACTTATCGCTGTCTCATGACGGTATCGCGGTAATAACCGGCTGTTGATGTAAAGATATCAAATACGGTTACGATATCAGATACCATTAAACAGGTGCTGGGCTTTTTTGATCACCAGCGCGAGGTCGATCCCGGCTCCCAATACACCGCTGAACAGGTCACCCGTCTCCTTAACCCGGGCAAGTGCATTAGAGATCGTAAAATCACGCATTTTAAGGCCAGGTCTGACTTCATCCCAATGCAGGGGCATGGATACCGTTGCACCTGGTTTAGGGCGCAAAGAATAAACGCCGGCTATCGTTGCTTCAGGCCTGTTCTGTAAAAAGTCAAGATACATTTTCCCATGCCTGGAAGCGGTCATTCTTTCCAGGGTCGTAAACTCAGGCAACTCCCTGTTGACCAGGCCAACGATGATCCTGGCAAACATCTGGGACTGTTCGTAAGAGTAACGTGCCGCGAGGGGAATATATATATGTATGCCCGTCGAGCCGGATGTTTTGGGATACGAGGGAACATTAAGCACCTGCAGGATCTTTTTAACGGTCGCTGCTGCAGTGATCACCTGCTCAAAAGTATTGGTTTCGTCCGGATCAAGGTCGATCACACAGTAATCCGGCATATCGGGAGAATCGACCCGGCTGAACCATGGATTGATCTCGATACAGCCCTGACCGGCCATCCACAAAAGTGTAGCCGTATCATTACCGACCAGGTAGTTCCGCGCATCTCCTGCAGCAGTATGGTGTGCGAAAGTTCTGGCCCACACCGGTGCTTTGCCGGTAATATCTTTTTGATAGAAATGAGGTCCGTCTATCCCATCGGGAAACCGGTTCAATGACATTGGACGATCCTTCAGATACGGCAGCATATATTCGGCGATGCCTGCATAAAAATTCATCATATCACCTTTGGAAACGTTATCCGCCGGCCAATATATCTTTTCCGCATGCGATATCCTTACCTGCTGTCCGCTGGCTTCCCAAATGGCAGAACCATCAGCTGATAAGAACGGGGCATCCATTTTATCGTTTTCAGGTATCTGATCCCGACCAGCGGCGACAGACCGCCTGACAGCGACCGGACCTTCCAAGATCACGTCCGGGGCGTTCTTGTCGATCCGCATGCCTTTGAACGATGCTTGCCGGAACAAGCCTTCTTTGGTGATCTCCGCAAAATTGACCTCACAGACCAATTCAGGCTTTAGCCAGGTGAATTCTTCTCCGGAAGCCTTCCTGCTGAGCGGACAGATCACGCCCGACAAGCTTATATCAAATGGCTTTTGTGTAGTTACCAACGGCTCAAACTGTTTCATCAGTTCTTTTTCAAGTCCAGCGCTGAAACCAGTTCCAACCTTTCCAACAAAACGGAGTTTGCCGGCTTCGAATACACCCAACAATAAAGCGCTGAAAAGCTTTGCAGAATCTGGATTTTTGGTGTAACCCCCGATCACTACTTCCTGACGGTGCTGTACTTTTATTTTCAGCCATTCGCGGGAACGCAGATCAGAAGTGTAGCGGCTGTTCGCTTTTTTTGCAACGATCCCCTCGTAGTTATTTTTTACCGCTTCGGCAAACAACGCTTTACCATCACCCGGTGTAGCGATACTTTGGCGGATCACGGAACTGTCCACCGGCAATACTTTACTCAATATGGCCTGGCGCTGAACAAGCGGTAAGCCTGTGAGATCGTGTCCCTCATACCATAATATATCGAAAACGCGGTAGATCAGTTCACCGTCAGATCCATCCTTCCAATTCTGAAGCGCGCCGAAATCTGCTTTCCCATTACTGAGATCCACAATGATCTCACCATCAATGACCGCGTTCAACTTCCACGCCTGGAGTGCGTTGATCACCGGATAAAATTTAGCGAACGAGACATCGTTCCTTGACTGAAGTTTAGCCATGCCATCACTGACCTGTCCGATTGCGCGGTAACCATCCCATTTATTCTCAAATAACCAGTCGCTATCGTTAAACGGCTCTTCGATAAGCGTTGGTTTCATTGGCTTAATGTTTTGAGGCATCGCCCCAAATGGCGCATCCGCCAGCAATACCTCCAGGTTCCCGATATCAAGCTGTTCAGCATCTGAATTAGTTGAGGGAACGGGATCTTCAGCCATGCCAGCATATTCAGCATCGCTGCTGCTGATCACCGTTTTGGTCACTTCATGCCCATCCTTCCAGGTGCCGGTAGCACTAAGGGCCATCTCGTCCAATGTCTTGCCTGAAAGTACCGACCGGTCCATCAGGGTAATATCGCCCGGATCAGCATATTGGTCATTGTGTTTGATCATCAACCATCCATTTTCGCCCATGCCATGCGTCTTAACCAAAGCGAACTCACCCTTTAGTTTTTGCCCATGCAGGACGATCTTTAGCGACCCGGACGCCAACTCTTCCAGTAAACGCTTTTCTTGGTCAGTTTTGCCGTCTATTTTTTCAATGGTCTCATAGGTACCCTGATCCCAAACGATCACCGTCCCGCCGCCATAGGCACCCTTTGGTATGGTCCCTTCAAAATTCCGGTAATCGAATGGGTGATCCTCTACCATCATTGCCAGATGTTTGACCCTGGGATCCGTTGCCGGCCCTTTGGGGATCGCCCAGCTCTTGAGCACGCCGTCCAGTTCCAGGCGGAAATCGTAATGCAAATGAGAAGCGGCGTGTTTCTGTACTACGAACATCAGGCGTTCCTTGTCCCGACTGACCCCGGCTACCGGCTCGGCGGTTATTGAGAAATCGCGTTTGGCAATGTATTCGTTCAAGCTCATGATTCAGTTAAAAACGTTTAAGTACCTGTGAAAGGCGATCCTGGCGAAGGGCGGAAAAATTATTAGAAAGCGCAGAAGCGACCCTGAATTTATTATTATTGCTCACCCGATGTTTCAATAGACGATGGATCAGATGGTCAAGGCTCCATTTGCCGGGACCGGAGATCAGCAACGAAACTGCTATTCCAATGATGAGCAGGTGGTATTCAAAACCTTCGCCTTTCTGGTTCCCGAACCAGTTCATAAAAAATCCGAACTGCACATGTGCTTTAAAGATCATTCCGAGCAACAGCACAATAAATGCCGCAGCAAAAAATCGGGTGAGGAGACCGCAAAGGACAAAAAGCGTCCCGGCGGCCAGTAAAAATATGTTCAGGAACCCAAGGAGCGGCGACAATCCGATAGTTCCGAAGAATTGCATTGATGCTGTATACCCGTGACCGCCAAACAGTCCGAATAATAACTGCGCGCCGTGCGGCCATAGTACACCGGCAACCGTGATCCTCAGGATTAGCGGTATGGCGTTAGCGCTCAAATGATGTGGAGAATGTGTTAATAGTTTCATATATTCCTTTTGATATTAATCTGCGAGCCAAAGTCCGTCGAGAAACCATCCCTGACGGTCAAAAAATTCCTGGACCGGTTTAAAACCGCTGAAATAAGCCATGTATCTTGTTTGTTCGGGAGTAAATTTTTGAGATATTTCCATATCTATGGCTTCATGCTTTTTAAATTCTATTTGATGTGCACCAATGGTCACAACCTGATCCCTGGTACTTACTAAATAGCTCTTACAAGCACCGGACAAAGGATCGTAGGTTGGGAAGTGCTTAAAGGCAGACACTTCAAAATCGGCTTGCAGTTCCCTGTTTATTCTTTTCAGCAGGTTTAGGTTAAACTGCCTTGTTATTCCGGCCTTATCGTTATATGCAGCGCGAATGGTATCAGGATCCTTAACAAGATCGATCCCAACAAGTAACAGATCTCCCTTATTTAATGCAGCCCTGACCTCTTTTAAAAAATCCAGCGCCACCCTGTTATCCATATTACCGATGTTGGAACCTAAAAACAACACCACTTTTCTCAACGACGAACTTTCCGCTTCCGTTCTGAGCATTTCGAGATATTCACCTTCAAGTCCCTGCATTTGCAGGCCGGGAATTTCACGCGGCAGGGTATCCTTCAAATGCTTGATCATACTACCGGAGATAGCGACCGGTTTATAAATAAAATCCGCACCTGACGTAACAAGTTCTGCAAGCAAATGAATTGACTTAGTAGCGTCTCCGGCTCCCAATTCGATCAGATCAAAAGCACCTCCGGCCAGGGTCACCGCAGCAGCTATAATACTTTTTTGCTCAACAAAAATTTCCATTTCGCATTTAGTAGGATAGTATTCCGGTGAATGCATGATCCGCTGAAACAGCAGATTCCCTTCCGCATCGTAAAAATATTTTGCATCCAGTCTTTTAGGATAAGCCGATAAGCCATTGACCACATCCCTGTAAAACAGGCCTTGGTCCGGTGCCGGGTAAGCAATTTTCGCTTCGACCAGCATCTCATTATTTTTCATATGATTAATTTTAATAGGTCAGACGGATCTCTGCGCAGCCGCCAAGTTCAAAGACCGGGCAACCTGCTGCGATGATGACCGCTTCCTCATAAGACCATGCATAGATCAATAGAAATCCACCCATTGATTCAGATCGTTGCTGCAGGTCATTGTCCTTTTTCGTCGGCGCCGAGATCAGGGTCTGTCCGGCACGGTCCCACATCCGCGGGTAGTAGACCAACTTACCTTCAGCCGCCAATACCCGGATCCACTTCTGCCATTTTCCAATGGAGTCCTGAAGCTGATCCAGGGTGGGTTGCTGCCTTTTATCAACGAGATTCCTGCGATATATGATCGTAAATTCCTGCATTGATCTTTGATTTACTATCCGAACTGTCCGACCCTATAGGAACCCGGTTCATTTGGAAATGCGATATTTAAACGGTTCCAGGTATTGATGGTGGTTACGGCCAGTGTAAGATCGATCAGTTCGGCTTCTGTAAAAAGCTCGCTGACCTCACTGTAGACCGCATCCGGGATGTCACATTTCGTTACCGCTTCAGCCCAGATAAGCGCAGCGCGCTCCCGGTCAGAATAATAAGAGGTTTCCTTCCAGGCGCTCAGCCCGTAAAGGCGCTGTTCTGTTTCACCTTCGTGCCGGGCATCCTTGGAGTGCATGTCCAGACAGTAAGCGCAACTATTGATCTGTGACACCCGGAAGTAGACCAGCGTCAGCAGGCGTTCCTCCACCGGGGATTCTTTAAGATAGCCGCCGATACCGAATAAGGTTTTCAGCGCCTTTTGTCCTTTCGTGTGGACGTTCAATCTTTCCATTGTTGTATATATTATTGAGGTAAAAAAAATGCTATTGATACAGATAAATGGCATCCGGCTTGTTCAGATCGGCTATCCATCTATCGATATAGGCCAGGAGGTCCTTTTGTTCAGGATCCGCCTGTAATTCCCCTGCGGCACCGAACACGATGAGGCCAAGCGCAACACAATGCGCTGGTTCGTAATCCATTAAAAATCCGGTGCTGTAACCGGCGATAAAATCCCGGCGGGCGTCAGGGCCGATCTCTACCCGCTCGTCTACTAGCCTCCGGCTCAAAACGAATTGTTTGGCCTCCGAGAATACGATCACGTTCGTTGCTGAATAGATGACCAACCGTGCAATGCTCATCGTCCGGAAAACCGAAAAATATTTCTTTTTAAGATCAGTGTTAGTTTGTCCGGTAAGTGTTTCCTGATGAACACCATTAAGCACCATCCAAAGTTTGACCGCCTCGTTCTCATCCAAAGCGAACGTAACATTGCCATGTTTCGAGAAAGCGCTGATGATATCCAGCGCCTCATCAACTTCGAACCATAATTTTCTCATGGCATCGCCCAAGTAAAAAATGAATTCGATATCATTTTTACCGACAGGCCTGATCACATCCCGTAATAAGCCCTCCCAGAGATCCGAGGCACCCGCCATATGTGACCAGTCGTCAAAAGATACTGTGCTACATTTTTGAAAAACCTCACGTAGCGCGGCAAGGACCGCCTCATCCTTATAGTAGACCCATTGCCCCTGTACCGTCTCAGCGGGCAGCGTCACTGTAAGATCATATAAGGACATAAGATCCGGGCTGCCTTCCAGGGTCATACTTCGGATCCCCAGCGCGATAAGAATAGCGGGTAGTGGGAACTCGACCACCCCTAAAGCATTTTTCATCGGTCCCTCGGGACCTACATTCTCATTCCGCGGTCTGCGGAGATAAGTGTAACCTAAGTCGGGCACATTTTTTATTTTGGCAGAAAGGTTGCCCAGTATCGGGCCGATATTATTGATCTCCATGTTCAAAGTTTCCATAGTATTTGATTTATTTATTATTTAATTTTCAAGAACTTTATAAGATGATATCGTTTTGGGGTTGCAGGGCGGGTGGCAGCTCCCGCTCACCAAGCATAGTCCTGAGTTCAATTTCGATCGCGCGGCTCATTTGGGAGATCGGCACGTCGTTGGCGCTTCCTTCGAAAGGATTTTCGGTACTTTCACCAACCTGCTGCAGTGAAATATACATCCAGGAGATCAGTGTACTGAAGGGCACGACCAGCCAGATCATATGACCTTTGAAAATGCCTTCGACCACCTCGTTGAGTTTTTCGAAGTCTTTAAGCATGCCAAAAGGCAGCAAGGTGCAAAAGAGCCATACGAAAAAAGTGTTCATAATGGCATATTGCCGGGGATAAGGAGAAGCCTTCAAAAGCTCGCTTTTAGCTTGCTGGCTGAAAAAATCACGTAATACGCGCTCCATTTCCACAAATTGTAAAACCACGATGTCTTCTTTTTTATAAAGCGCTTTTAGTGTTTTACTTTGTAAACCAAGAAGCTGTGTAGCTTTATTATCCGTGGCCAGAATATCTTTCAATTCCTGCCCCGAAAGATACTTTGCAAGTTCCATTTCAAGCGGGGATTCCATTTCGGGGATAGTATAATACTTTTGGTACTCGGCATTGTGTTTTTTATTGGTACTTTCCCATACCCGGTTTTCCCTTAGATGATAGCGCAAAGCGGTCAGCCAGGCCAAATGCCGGTAGATGAGCGATTGCGATGCCGCCGGGTCATCAATAAAATCCCGGCAGATCACTCCCCATGACCTGCTCAGGCTTAGGATGGTCGTCCAGATCTGCTGACCTTCATCGGTCCTCCGGTAAGTTTGGGTATTCGTAAAACCGACGATAAACGCCGTCGTGGTACCCAGTAATGCGATAACAGGCCAGGGTATATCCAACCAATTCAACCCTAAAACTTCATAAAGTAAAACCGGAAACAATCCAAGTGCAACGAGGCTGTAAAGCTTCCTTCTGGTCCAGACCAGGAATTCTGATATTCTGTATGATTTACCTGCGTGCATGATCTTTTATTTTTCGAATACAACCGCATCTGTTTTCGCACCAAGGCCGGCAAGGAGTTCCGTTATTCCTAAAACCATCGGATCTGGGCCGCAGACATAGAAATGTTTGTAAAAATCGTCCACTTCGGCTTTTAAAAATGCCTCATCGATCCTACGTTTATCATGGATAGTATCCGGTTGCCTGCTGACCACGAAATGAGCATTTTCGCCCAGCAACTCTGTTAGTTCATCTTTAAGTATGATGTCATCGTCCGTCCGGTTGGAATAGAATAGCTTATTTTCTGCTGCCTTACCTTCATGTTTAAGCATACGAAGTATGGCCAAAAAGGGAGTTATACCTGCACCGCCTGCGATGAAATATCCGGGGCCTTTGTACTCGATACACCCCCAGGGATCGCGGAGTATCACCTCGTCCCCAGCCTCCAGCATGCTGAGCTGGTTAGTTACCCCTTCATGGTCCGGGTATATCTTGATGGTAAATTCAAGATATGGAGCATCCGTCAGGCAAGTGAAAGTGAAGGGATTACGCATATCACGCCAGCCATCCTTATTGACGGCCAGATCTGTGGCCTGACCTGGCCGGTAGATAAATCCTTCCGGCTTTTCCAGCCTGAACCGGCGGACATTATGGGTAACATACTCGGTTGAGAGAATTTTTACAAGGGTTTCCATATCTATAGTGATCGTTAATTCAAGCCCTGAGGCATCAGTTTAAAAGAAGGTTTTGAGTGTATGTTGGCAAGTCCTGATTATGAAGGACCGGAAGTTCATTCGAAGGATCGGAATTTTTCCGCGGAAAGGCGAAATAGGTATAACACAGGTTACCGACATCATAGATCTCGCAGGCATGTGCGCTTTGCAGATCGGTATCGCTTTCATACTGCTGCTTCAGAAAATCATCTGTGATCAGTGCGTAGGTATCTGAGTCGATATTGTTCTTTAATAAGCGATGGGCCTCAACTACGGACCGACCGAAAATTTTCGAATAGCACCCGACAGAAAGCCTGCCTATCGTCCCAAAATGAACGACCAGTTTGATCGATAGCTTTGCTACCTGCGGATAGTTTTTTTGATAAGATCTGACCCGTTGATCGAAGGCATTTAACATGCGCTCGAACTGCGTAAGGATGCTGCTGACCCGATCAACAGGACCATGCCTGTAAAACAGGATCGCGTCGCCTTCAATTTCAGAAATGTTGAAAGAAAGAAAATTAGCGTCAATGATGCCCTCCAGTAAATTGCTGATGATCAGACCACCGGATTCATTACTGATCGCACTAACAAAGCGGCTGTAGCCGCTGATATCTACAATAAAAATAGTTCCATCCTTATCTTCCTGCATGGCATCAGCACATTTATATTCCCGATTTATTTTTTGATATAAAATGCCTTTGCAAAAAGCAAAGACATTTTATCGCGTAAGTTCATGCCGGATTATAAGGCCTGGCGAACTTCAACATTACCGCCAACCTCAAGGATAGGGCAGCCTTCGGCGATCTTGATCGCCTCTTCGTAAGAATCAGCTTTGATAATGATCAAACCGCCGATCGACTCTTTTGGCTCCATATAAGGACCCTCAATAACAGTTTTGTCGTTTTTCAGGATCTTGCCTGCTCCGTCAAACCTATGAGGCGGGGCAACCAGTTTGTCCTCGGCTTTTAATTTGCCGAACCATTCACCCCAGTGTTTTAAATTTTCCTGGAATGCTTCTGGTGTGGGCTGTACTTCTTTGGTTTTGTAATCTCTGCGGAATACTAATAAGAACTCGTTCATGGTGTTGGATTTTAATTTTTTGTTAATTGTTTATATATATGACTTGATAAGAATAGGTTATTGCAATGCATGTCGAATTTCTATGGTGCCCCCAAATTCAAGGACCGGACAGCCTTCGGCCAGCTCGATGGCCTCTTCGTAGGAATTCACGTCGAGTACCATTACCCCTCCGATCGATTCTTTTCCGTACAGATAAGGGCCCGGCCTTACTTTGTCACTGTTCACAATTTTCCCGTCTGCATCAAATCTGATGACCGGATGGGCAAGTTTGTTCTGGGCGGCAAGGCTGCGAAACCAATCTGCCCAATGCTTCAAATGATCCGGCAGCACTTCCGGCGATGGCTGTAATGCAGGAGATCTATAATCCCTCCTGAACACTAATAGGAATTCGCTCATTTATATATTTTTATTTGTTAAAAGTTCGGCGATCAGACGGCAAGTCGAATCTCAACACTCCCGCCGATTTCCAGAATAGGACATTCTCCAGCGATCTCCCTGGCCTCATCCATATCCACCGCCAGGATGGTGATCACATTTTTGATAAAGTCATTCCCGGCCGAATACGGACCCTCCACGACATCCTTGCCCCCCTTCAGTACTCTGCCGTTCGGGTCCCAGCGTTTGATCTGTGAGGCCAGCAGGTCACTTACCGCGAGCTTAGTGAGCCAGCTGTTCCATTGGTCATTCTGAGTAAGTAATTGTTCCGGTGATGCCGGAACTGCTCCTTTATCTTTCGTCCGGAAGATCAGGAGGAATTTATTTGCCTTCATTATTTTAATATTAGGGTTAAGACCTTCCTAGGTTCGACCAATGCCACTTTGTTTATTCGTCAGCTAAGGGTTGTTCCACCATTCGCAATGAATCATCCATATATTCACCGCCCTGGTCTTCGCTTTCGTCAAAATTCGGATCACCGCCAATTGAAGATCGATCGCCTTCCTGCATCTCTTTCAGTTTAGGATCGCTGTGCGAGCCAAAAAAAAATAAGTTCATGTCGTTTTATTTTAATGGTTAATGATTCTTGTTTACCGGGGTCGTACCACAACTTTCCGTCGCTGTTAAATGATCGCTACCGTTTCGCCATAAAGTTTACAAGCGATGTGCCAATGATGTATTAACCTATATCACAAATACTTACAAAATATGACTGATAATATTTTGCACCTAATACAGTGGGAAGGCGGGAACTTCCACGAAATACAGTGCATTTAAACAGTAAAGCGCTATTGGTGTGATCCGGAGCTCATTAATCCATTATATCCGGAAAGAGATCGGCAGTCGTGATCAAAAATATTTGCGCCAGGTCAATGATGATCCGGCTCATCAATTTGCAGGCAGACCACATCGTGAACCAGCGGTTCAGCTATCATTAAACTGACGCTTTATTTAGTTTAGGATAGGAATTTAGGCGATATAACGTGGAATATAAGTTTCCAAGTAATTTACAAATAACTGATTATTAATTAAATATAGAGATGGCACGGTTTTTCCATATACCATGTTAAATTCGCTTTAACCGTTTTGGAAGCGGCCAGCAGCAGATCAACCATGCTTTTAATTTTTGACTTATGAAGATTAACGATACGCTTAAGGGAAACCGGAAGATCCAAGCAAAGATGACCTCCCGTGTCATTGACCTGCACCAATCCGGTTACGAAGCAGATTTTATTCGATCCAATGAACAATTGATCATCTGTTGCCAAAATAACCGTGCATATAAGCCGGAAGAGCTGGCGATCAGCTTCACCGGCAAATTTCCAAGCGGTATCAGGAATGAATACAGATACCTACATACGGTCGAATCATCGGACGGGCTCATGGGGATGCTGGTCACAGCGATCGACCTTAATGGAATGCCATCAGGATCAACAGCCCTATAATTTCACAACGCTTATACAATAACCTTTACAACAACACAATGAATATTCACAGAACAACAGCGATAAAATCAATGACAGAGCTTGCCAGACTGCCCCGCCATTTTACCGGGAACTGGAAGATAGACACTGCGCAGACCGGCCTATCGATTTGTCCAAAGACAAAATCAATGTTCGGCATTTGCGATTGCCGGCATTTTGGACTGAGGGATTTCTTTCGCCTGTTGGATAGATCCAACCTGTTAAGATTTAAGAACTGGATGCGCGGGGCCTGCAGTTCAGAGATATTGGAACCTATGTGCTTTTCGTTGAACACCGAAAACGGTGAGATACTTTCATATAAGATCACGGGGTTTCATTGTACCGGTAACTGGGGCCTGCCTAATATGGCATTGGGTGTAATTGAAGATATCACTCAAAAAGTTCAGGAGGACCGTGTGGCTTTATCGATCATCAATCACGAAATGCGCACCCCTTTATCGGTGATGAAACTAAACGCTCAGATGATCCAGCGTTCCGGTAACGTACCTTACAAGATCTCGCCTTCAGAGATGGCCTCTACGATCGAAAGGCATATAGACGGGTTGACAAGCATTTTGGATCAATATATCTCCCATGCTCCTGATTCGACTGAGGCGGAAAAATTGAACCGTACCGATTTCGATCTGAACCGGCTGATCGATCAGGTGATGAATGACATGAAAGGACTTCACCAGGATCACCAGTTCTGTAAAACAAAGAACAGACCGGTTATGGTCAACGCCGACCGTTACCTGATCTTGCAGGTATTGATCAATTACCTGACCAATGCCGTAAAATATTCGCCGAAAGGTAGCGCAATTTATGTTGCGATCAATAGCAAAGGCCAAAAGATCGAAGTTACGGTTACCGACGAAGGTTCAGGTATCGCCGAAGCTGACTTGTCGCGGGTGTTTGAACGCTTCTATAAAGCAGACCCTTTGAAAACAGCCAATGGTGTAAGCAAAGGATTAGGGCTGAATGTTGTCAAACAACTCATCGAACGGCATGGTGGTGAAGCGTTTGTAACGAGGGGATCAAAAGGTGGTTCCGTTTTTCATTTTACGCTACCAAGATCAGCTAAATAAAAAAGCGCCGATATATTCGGGGCATTGAATGGCAGCTACAGGCCTCTTAAAAAGGAAAGATAAGCCCGGTCCTATTTTCAGCAAAAGCCCAAAGTTCATCAGCCAGTTTTTCACTGCTGGCTGCCTCGCTGAGTCTTGCAGGCGCAGGATAGCCGAAAAGTTCATTTTCACCATCCGGTCCATAATATGCCCCTTTATTTACTTCAGCTGAAGTTGCCGCGAACAGGGAAGGTAAGGCGCCCTGCCAGGCCGGCATAAGATCGCCAAATTGCTCCAGGGCTGCATCGTAATCAGCCTTCGCCATGTGCCTGGCCAGCCCACTCTTGGTCACACCGGGATGGGCGGCGACCGACAAAAGATCGAAACCTAGCTGATCTATACGCTTTTGTAATCCGGTGGTGAACAGCAGATCAGCCAATTTGCTGATCGCATATTCCCGGAAAGCATCGTATCCTTTTTCAATTTTCAAATTGTCGTAATCTATGCCTTTTGCATAATGATGAGCGCCGCTGCTCAGCGTAACGATCCTGGCGCCTTTTACTTTTTTTAGTAAAGGAAAAAGCTTAGCGGTAAGCATAAAATGTCCAAGAAAATTTACGCCGAACTGTTGTTCGAAACCTTCTGTTGTTTTGCTTTCCGGCGGCGTCATTACCCCGGCATTATTGATCAGTAAGTCAAGTTTTTGATGTTCTGCTAAAAAACGATCGGTAAACCTTTCAATACTTTGAAAACTCGACAGATCCAGAATACCCTGCGATACCGAACCGCTGCCTTCGGCAATCGCTATTTTAACGGCTGCATTTCCGACCGCATCAGCATCCCTGCCGGTTAGGATAACGTTTGCCCCGGCTTTATATAGCGCCAGTGCAGTTTCAAATCCGATCCCTGAATTTGCACCGGTGATCACCACGCTTTTACCGGTCTGATCCGGCATTTTTTCAGTTGTCCACATATCCATTTGTTTTAATACAAATTTCGGGATCGCCGGATTATTTCAACCTACAGGATCGAAACCACTACCTTTATCATTCAATCATTTTTGCTGCGCGGAAGCCTGTCGGACTAAGACCGGTATTCTTTTTAACAAAACTTGAAAAGTGATTGGGGTCATTGAAACCAAGAGCCCACGCGATCTCGCTAACCGACCAGTCGCTGTTCCGCAGTAATATCTTAACTTCCTGCACCATCCTGACCCTGATCAAAGCGGATGTCGTTTGCCCGGTTATTTCCCTTAAGACCTTATTAAGGTGATTTACGTGAATATTTAAGCGGTCAGCAAAAAATCCCGGAGTTAACTCACCCGGGGGGCGGTAATTGGTCTCGACCGAAAACGATTCTTCCAGCAGTTTAACGAAAGAAAGGGTCAGACGCTCGTAGGCCGTTGAGCCGAGGACCGATTCTCCTGTCAGGTGCAGCATTTGCTGAGCGTCATGAATTAATTGCAGCACCAGTCCTCTTAGCAAGCTGAAGCGGTATTTATAATTCCCGTTAAACTCGGCTTCCATACGTTTGAACAACAGTTCAAATCGCGTAAATTCATCAAGCGATAGATTGACCACCGCCTGACTGGCTGACCTGAATACGGGATAATCCTCAAATTTGTCATGATCGCCGATAAAGTTTTTATCGAATATAGCGATATGTCCTGCCTGAATTTCGCCGATCCTTTCCCAACTATAGGGGATCATGGGATTGGTAAAAACCAAGGCACGCTCAGCGATCTCCAGGGATTGATCAGCATAGTGGACCAGGCTGTGCCCGGTGACCAAGCTCACTTTGAAATATGATCTGCGACTGAACACCAGTGGTTTTTCCTGTTGCTGCGGCAGTTCTTCTACCCGGATCATATTAAAATGATCGCTGTCCTTCTCCTGCCGGTGCCTGGCAAGTAAATTATCATAAAATGCGTTTGGTTTGCGTTGTAATGTCATACAGAAGATCAACCGAATATCAGTTAAGATTCGATGTCCTGAAAATAATCGCTTTTATCGATACTTAGTTTTTTCATTTTAGAGTGCAGGGTTGTTGAAGGAACATTGAGTATTTCCGCCGCTCCGCCGCCTCCTGCGATCTTGCCGCTGCACCGCCTGAGCACTTCTATAATATATTCCCGTTCAAGGTCTTCCAGGCTCCTGCCAGCCAGGATCTCTTCGTTGTCACCGGATTCACCTGGGTCTTTGGGAAGATCGATCTCCCGGATGACCGGGTCACTTGCCAGCAGCACGCTGCGTTCAATAAGGTGTTCTAACTCTCTTACATTTCCGGGCCATTGATATTCCTGGAGTTCGGTGATGACCTTCGGAGCAAAGGACGTCACCCTGGTACCTGTAAGTTTGCTATATCGTGCTAAAAAGAAATTCGCTAATGGGATAATATCGTCCTTGCGTTCCCTGAGTGACGGCAGCGTGATCGGAAATACGTTCAGCCGGTAAAAAAGATCCGCTCTGAACTTACCCTCTTCAACCTCTTTTTCGAGATCACGGTTGGTTGCTGCGACGATCCGCACATCGACCTTAATAGTTGTTGTTCCGCCTACTCGCTCAAATTCACGTTCCTGGATCACCCGTAATAATTTTACCTGAAGTTCAAGCGGCAGTTCGCCGATCTCATCAAGAAAGAGCGTACTATTATTAGCCAGTTCGAACTTGCCGATACGGCGGTCGATCGCACCTGTGAACGCGCCTTTCTCATGCCCAAAAAGCTCACTTTCGATCAGGTTGGCAGGCAGCGCCGCACAGTTCACCTTGATCATGATCTTATTCTTCCTTGGTGAAGAATTATGAATTGCCCTTGCAATTAATTCTTTTCCCGTGCCGGTCTCCCCCAGGATCAGCACCGTTGCGTTCGATTCGGATACCCGCTTCATCAGGCTGTAAACCTGTTGCATCTGCGGTCCCTGACCAACGATCTCCTGAAAATTATAGATCGTATTGATCTGTTCCTGAAGTTGTAAGTTTTCTACCTCTAACAATTGACGATAATGAAACAATTCCTCATTGGCCCGAATATTGGCTATGGAAATAGAGATTTGGGCGCAAATCCCTTGCAATACATTTAGATTAAGATCATCTGTTAGCAACCAAAGTGTGCCGAGGTTTTTCCCAGCAAAGCGAAGGGCCGCACCATAGGCATTTTTCATACCCACCTTTTTCCAAAGTTGTACATATGCGCTATTGTTTCCATTAAGTTCCTCTTGTTCAATGTTAAATATCACTGGTTTAGAACTCTTAAGAACCTTTGCGGAAATGGGTTCATGGATAGTAACCTTATGTGCCAAAAGTTGATCAAAAGCATCTTCCGCATTTTGGAACATACTTTTATTGTACATGTAAGGAATCAAGGACGTATTATCATTGTCCAATACCCGGATCATAGCTAACTTGATGTTCATAATGTTTTGAAGCACATCCACTATCGCGGTTTCCAGGTCGTCCTTTGTTCTAACTGCGGCGATATTACTACTGAGTTTGAGCAAGTAGGAAGTATCCATTTCCTTTTTCAATATCTCCTCATTTGCTTCAATATTATTTACAGCAGTTGCCAACTGGCTTGAAATGATATTAATAATTTCGATCGCTCTCTCCGTAAAAACATTTTGTTTATCTGCAAATAAGATCAATTTATGCCGCGGCACCCCGTTGTTTGATAATACTTTGATAAGCATTTCTCGCGCACCGGCAGCATAGTTAAGCTTAACCCATAATGGTGCATCGGAAAGATCCATTGATCGAAGATCAAAAACCCGAGACAAATTTACGTCTGTGGTATTTTTGTAGAACTCGTCATTAACAGAATATGGTATCGAAACGGCTCGCGAGTAAAATGAGCTGACCTCTGGCTCTGACCCCGTTAAAAAGACATGGTAAACTTCAGCAAAATTTTCAGCTACCGTCATCTCATTATGGGTAAAATCGATCAGTTTTTTTAAACCTGTATCAATGATTTTTAAAAGGTCGTGTCGCGTTCTAACATTTACCATCTCATTGCTTAAAGACAATAGTACCTCATTCTGCCTCTCATTGGCAGCGACCTGGTCATTGATGATGATATTGGAGACCGCGCTGGATAGCTGTGGAGCGATGCCTTTTAAGATCGCTTTAAATTCGGAAGTAAAGTTGCCGGTGCGGTCCGAATAAACGAGGATGAAACCAATGGTCACATTTTTGCTTTTTAACGGCGTGATCATCATTTCTTTGATCCCGTATTCATAGGTCAAGCCAACGAATGACGGCACCCCGGGTATTTGTAGTAATTCTTCCAATTGGAAGGTTAGCGGACCATCCGATCCCATCACCTGGTCTATAAGGGGGGCATCTACCGGAAAAACGGTTTTGATCAGATCAGGGTAATCAGGGTGCGCCTTTATTGGTGAATTAACAGGGTCATGCAAAAACGGAGTGTAGGTCCTGTTCTGCGGATCGATCAGCATGAGTATCGTATGATTGAATGAGAAGAAACTTTTCAGACGAGTAGAAAAAAGGGTGATCAGGTCTGTTTTTACCCTGACCCTGGTAATATCATTGCTCAAAGCCAGCAAGATGGATTTTTCGCTTTCATACGATAATATTTGCTGAACAATTGTATCGGTGGGCATGTCACCGGTTGCCGGTGACGTTGATTTCTTATTTGTCGCTTTATTTGATTTTGCCATAGCTGTCAGGTTGGTGATTAATGTATTGTTCGCAAACTGCCGGGCAGATCAGGAACGCGGAAAATAATCGCCTTTGGATATCTTCAGTTTTTTCATTTTGGAATGCAGTGTGGTCGATGGAATATCCAAAAGGTCAGCCGCGCCGCCGGCACCTGCAACTTTGCCGCTGCACCGTTTCAGGACACCGATGATATAGGTACGTTCCAGGTCTTCCAGGGTCCGGTTAGCGATCTTTTCGACCGGCGAACCTACTTCACTCTTCAATTTAGGTAAATGGATCTCACGCAGTATGGAGTCGCTCGTCAGTAAGATGCTGCGCTCAATTAAGTGTTCGAGTTCGCGGACATTACCCGGCCATAGATAGCCGCGCAGCTGCTGCACAACTTTTGGCGCAATACCGGTCACTTTTATGCCGGTTTGCTTACTGTATCTGGCCAGGAAAAAATCAGCCAGTGGCGCAATATCCTCGACCCGGTCGCGCAGCGGCGGCAGGCTGATGGGAAAAACGTTAAGCCGGTAAAACAGATCTGAACGAAATCTCCCTGCGATGACCTCGCCTTCCAGGCTTCTGTTGGTTGCCGCAATGATCCTTACGTCAACCTTGATCGTTGTTTTTCCACCGACCCTTTCCAATTCGCGTTCCTGAATAACCCTCAGCAATTTCACCTGTGATTCCAATGGCATTTCACCGATCTCGTCCAGGAACAAGGTACTGTTATTAGCCAGCTCAAATTTTCCGATCCGCCTGTCATGTGCTCCGGTGAAAGAACCTTTTTCGTGACCGAATAATTCACTTTCGATCAGGTTTGCTGGTAAAGCGGCACAATTGACCTTGATCATTGCCTTCTCTCTGCGCGGTGACGCATTATGTATTGCCCTGGCGATCAACTCCTTACCTGCCCCTGTTTCCCCGAGGATCAATACCGTAGACCCCGACTCTGAAACCCGGGACATCAGCCGGTAGACCTTTTGCATTTGTGTGCCACTCCCGATGATCTCAGAAAAATTATAGATGGTCCCTATTTGTTCTTTCAGGTGATCATTCTCTACTTCCAGCTTCTGCTTGTAAGCGATCACCTGCTCATTATTGATAATGTTGGCAAGTGCGGTCGATATCTGCTCACAGATCCCTTTTAACAATGCGATATTGATATCTTCAACGCCGATCCAAAGGATCCCCAGATCTTTATCTCCGGATCTCAGTGGGGTACCGATCATATCCCCAAATTTCATGTTCTTCCAAAAACGCAGGTATAACATCTGGCGGCCACGTCTCAGTTCATCATCCACATTGATGAGCAAATGCGAACTGTTTTGAAATACCCTGTCCTGTATGCCGTCATTGATGGGGAATTTCGTGCTAGAGATCACCTTGAGCATCGGGTCATTTTCTGCTGCAATGCTGCCATCGTGAATATAAGTGCTTAACGTAGTTTTATCTTCATTGATCACCCGGATAACAAATCCCTTGACCGAACTTAGTTTGCCCATTGCTTCGCGGACAGCCATAGAAAGATCTTCTTTGCTTCGGACAGCTGCGATCTCTGTGCTAAAGTCCAGAAGAAAGGACTTATCCTTTTCTTTCCGGATGATCTCTTCGTTGACAGCAATGTTAGTGGCAGCGGTCGATAACTCGCTGGAGATCCGCTCAATTATGTTCAAACAGGCCGCGGTGAAGGCGTTGCTATGGTCCGCGAAAAGGATCAGACTATGTTTTGACCGGTGCTCGCCGAGAAGCACCTTAATGGCCATTTCACGTGCACCTGCGGCATAATTCAATTTTAACCATAACGGTGCACTGCTCATATCGAATGACCTAAGGTTGAAAACGACCGGATTATCTGCCAGCACCGCGACGTCATATATGCCATCATTAACAGGATTGGGAAACGTGATCGCCTCTGTATATTTTGAAAAATCGCGCGCCCGTGATCCCGGATCAGTAAGAAAAGCACTATAAGTGGTGCCGGTATCATTCAGCACGGTCATTACATTATGTGTAAAATTGATCAGTTTCTTTAATTCCACGTTGATCACTTTCAACAGATCGCGACGATCCCTTACCGTTACCAATTCACTGCTCAGCGCCAGCAATATCCCATTTACCCATTCCCTGTGCTTGATCTTTTCGTTGATCAGAATATTATCTACGGCATTGGACAGCTGCGGGGCGATCCCCGCCATAACCTCTTTGAACTCATTTGTAAAAGCACCTTCCCGGTCCGCGTAAATTAAAATAAAGCCAATGGTCTCCCGGTTGTCCATTAACGGCGTCATCAAGATCTCTTTCGTGCCGCATTCGTAATTCACCCCGATGAAGGTGGGCAGCTTAGCGGTATCAATGATGGTTTTTAATAGCCAGACAACAGGCCCTATCGCTATTTTAACCTCATTAATAACGGGAGCATTCAGGTCAAATACCTGTTTGATCAGCGTTGGGTAAGCCGGATGGTCCTTGATCTTTGACGCGGCATTGTCAACCAGGAATGGCGTATAGGTCTGGGCCGCCTGATCGATAAGCATGATCGTTGTGTGGGTAAAATAAAATAGCCCTTTTAACCGCGAAGACAACAGGTCAAGCAGGTCATCCTTATCGCGCACTTTCGTAATATCGTTACCTAAAGCGAGCAGGATATTTTTCTCTCTTTCGTAGGCAGTAACTTGTTGCAGCAGCATGGCCAGCTGGTCATGCTCAGACTTACCTGACGTTCGAAAATCATTTAACGGCTCTAAAAAATTGTGTTTCTTATCCATATCAGGTTTATAGGTATCATTATTATAATATATCCACCAAAATCGAATTCGCTTTCAGGCTAGGGCGGCATCCAATTCCGCATAAAAACACCATGACAATCGGATCACTAGAATTGGACATTATACCGAACTTTTTTTTCGTTATTTTAAGCAATATGTCGGCACCAGCCGGTGATCATCATTATATCTACCGGTAGATCTGCTGTAATATCTCTAAAGCAGTATTCAATAAATGAAAAAACTTCACCGGCAACTGCTGTCGCTGCCAGCCTTTTTGTATCTGTGAGGCCATATTTCAGTATTTAACTTACTGTATATATGCAAGGCACATACCAATAGGCAACTAATTAATTATCAAATAAATAAACAGATATACATCTCTTTAAATGCTCTAAATATCGTCAGAGCATTATACCGACACGATATTTAGAGCCTTCTCTGTGACGATGGCTATAACGCCGCCCTACTTCAGAGGAATGGCCAGCCGCAGGGTCGGCCTTGTTCCCTCCGGACGATTTTCCGCCTGTGTTTCAAAGAAAACTTTCGCTTCGATAAAAACGCCACCCGAAGTGGTATAACTCAGGGCCGGACCAATACCGATAACCTGCTCGCGTGTATTGTCTATCCCGAATTTATCCCTGTAATAGCTGCGGTTTCCCTGAAAAGCATCCTGTTCAAACTGTTTAAGATAATAGCCGGCTAACGCGGTGTGAAAGCGGGAGGTGATATCATAGCCGAACGAATAGTTCCCATTATAAAATATACCGGGCCGGGCTTGGGATCCGATCGCTGTAAAATTGTAATTGATCTGGTTTCTTGAACCTATACTCAAACCCGGGATCAGATAGTAGGTGAAAGAGTAATAAGCTGCCAGGGCATAAAGGTGCGATGATGGGTTGATGTTGTATTTTTGATCATAGGCGCCGGTCGGCAGGCTAACGTCCAGTTCGACCCTGTGCCAAAAGGACTGCCCAAACAATTTTTTGTCCGACCATTGTATACCGGTCCCTAATGTAAGATCGCCCGTAACCGCACGATTCACCGATGGAAGGATATTATCTTCATTATCGGCATCGATCTTAACCAGGGGCAGCAAAGCTGTAAAATGCACGTTCCCGCCGGCCAAATGAATAGGTGATAAATATATCACCTGATGTAATGACAAGAGGTAATTGATATGAAGGTCGCCAGGTAATTCCTTTCCGCTGCCACCATAATTCCCGTGGCTCTGGAAGACCTGCGTGTAGCTGTTGTAATACAGGCCAGTCGGCGGCGCAACGGCATCTTTGATATTGGTCAGCCCCAAATTCATAGCCGGAAGAACCGGGTCCTGGGCGTAGCCTGAAAGCGGGTTGACCGAAAGGATAATGTATAAAAGGATCACGATCCGGGCGGCAAAAAACGCTTTGAAATTACGGTAGTGTTGAAGATAGTTCATGTTCGTCATAAAAAGCGGCAAAGCTAATAAGTTACTATCCTGGCGAAATAAGTTTACCTTTGGGACATTAATATATAATGTATAGTTAATTGTGAATCAATATGATAAATTCAAAGGCAAGAGTATTGGAGATCCGCCCGGTCCTGGACGCGCTGGAATTGATCGGCGGCCGCTGGAAATTTGTTATTCTTTACAGTCTTTGTGATGGAAAGAAAAGATTCAAGGACCTGATAGCGGATATTGAAAAGATAACGCCAAAGATGCTGAGCAAGGAGTTAAAAGACCTGGAGAAAAATGGTCTTGTTACCAGGCACGCGATCGCAACAGTGCCGGTGACAGTAGAATATGAAATAACGGAATACGGGCAGACACTTGAACCGGTCATGCTCCACATTCAGGATTGGGGAAGAAAACACCGCGAGAAGATCCGTTCCGAATGTCCGGATAAAAATGAGTAACCGGCAGTCACTAATAACAACAATAACTTCATGACCCTTGATTGACAATAATATATTATTGATTATCAAAACACTATCATCAAGTATACCAAGTATCACATCCTTATTTTGCCTTTAGTTCGCTCTGCTAATTATACATTTGGGCATGCAACCGAAAGATCTCATACTTTCCGGCAAACGTACCGACATTTTAAATGTTAGTTCCACGGTGAGCAGGGTCAAACGATCAACGTCGGCGAAGCTTTTTCAACCTAAAAAACTGCTGCATAATTTCGCCATTCTGCATGATGTGGTGGATATGCCTTGTGCTGTGCCTGTTAAGACCGATCATTATGGGATCATCCTGGCGCATAGCGGGAGTTGTCTCAAGACCTCCGGCAGATTTGAATTTGAAGTATTGCCGAAGTCTCTTCATTTTGTTTCGTCGGAAACGATCCATGCCTACGGAAAGATCTCCGCTGATATGCGCCTGAGCATGCTGCTCTTCAGTGCGGATTTCATCGCGGGCAGTTATCTCAAGGAAGACATTCTCAGTAACTTGGTAGAAACGAGTCCTGTTATCGCGCCGTATTTCCAACTGAATGAGGCGCAATATGCGAAGTTTAAAGGATTATTTGACCTTATTGCGGAGGAATATCATTCGGACAAACCCTTTAATCTTCAGGTCGTCAAGCTATTGATCATCCAAACGCTATATGAGATGAACCGCACCTGTGAGCAATGTTTATACCATTCATCGCGTCATCTAAGCCGGCAATATCAGCTGGTTTCGGCCTTCCGGAAAATGGTCGATGAAGATTTCCTGGAAAAACGAACGGTACAGGAATACGCAGAGAAACTTAATGTTTCCACGCAGCACCTCTCCCGGGTGATAAGGTTAGAAACAGGGCTTTCCGTATTGCTTATCATCCATAATCGCCTGTTGCTGGAAGCACAATACCTGCTGGCTTCCTCCAACTGCAGTATCAAGCAGGTCGCTCTTCACCTGGGTTTCGATACGAGTTCCCATTTCGGCAGGTTCTTTAAAAACATGTCCGGAATTAATCCATCTGACTATAAATAGATCGCTATGACACTACTATCAATTATCCCAGATCTTTTGACCGAAACCAGTGGTTCCACAGCAGCGCTGATCGCAAGAGTGGTCAGTGGCGCAGTGATCTTACCTTACGGACTTCAAAAACTCGGCTTCGCCGGAGGAGTGGGTATTCAGGCGACCCTCCAGGATTTCAAAAGGCGGAAACTTCCGGTACTGATCGCCTGGTTGGTGATCCTCAGCCAATCACTGGGCAGTATAGCACTGATCACCGGTTTTCTTTCGCGGATCGCAGCTGCCGGTGCGATCATTATTTTTTGGGGCGCTATCGTTGTTCATTCCCCGGAAGGCTGGACGATGAACTGGTATAACCGAAAGAAGGGAGAAGGCGTAGAATATTTTGTACTTTTGCTCGCTCTGCTGCTGATCGCGCTGCTTGACGGCGGTGGACGATGGTCGATCGACCAATTGCTTACTGCGGCTAAATAAAAAAAATGCGAAGAAAGCTGCTCCGATAGGACGCCCTCTTCGCAAAACAAAACAAGCAGTACCTAGATGATAGTTACGGCCGCTGCCCGGGCAGCCAGGATCTCCCTTGCTGCAAATTCTGCGATCATTAAGACAGGCGCCTGTGTATTGGAACTGGTCACCTCCGGCATAATGGAAGCATCGGCTATTCGGATGCCGGTCAAACCGTGCACCAAAAGTTTATCGCTCACAACCGCATCCGGACCGTTTCCCATTCTGCATGTTCCGACCGGGTGAATATAGCTGGTTACCGCATCCCTGATAAAATCCAGGATCTCTTCCCTTGTGGTCAGCCTTTTCTGCGGAGCAACCCATTTTTTAATGTATTTCTTGTAGGCCGGCTGCTCAGCTAGGTCCATACATAGTTCAACTGCTTTCACCATTGCATCGATATCCTGCTGTTCTGTTAACAGGTTTCCCTGGATCTCCAGCAGGGTGTAGGGATGATCATCACGCAGCTTTACATAACCGCGGCTTTTGATGTTCACCAGCGCTGGCAGGAAACAAAATGAATTTTCTCCAAATGGGCCATATTTCTCCGCGATCTGCGGCATACCCACCGGCACCTGACAGGCAAAAAGCATCAGGTCCGAGGCTTGTAATTCCGGTTTACTTTTCCAATAGATCGTACTGCCGGTATAATTCCCGGTAAATGGTGCCAGGCTTTCATGGGCTTCAAATATCATTGATTCCAGGATCAGGTGATCCTGAAGATTTTTACCAACGCCCGGCAGATGGTGTACCGGCTCGATCCCGACAGCTTTCAGATCTTCGGCATCACCGATACCTGAAAGCATTAATAACTTGGGGGTGGCAATAGCACCGGCGCAAAGTATGATCTCGTTTGCTGCATCAGCGGTAAAAAGTTCTCCGCCTACCATGAATTCCAAAGCGGACACGTGACCATCTTTAACATGTAATTTTTGTACGCTTGCATGAGTTAGTAAGGTTAATCTTTCATTGTCAATGACCGGCTGCAGGTAACCTGTTGCCGGTCCGTGGCGGCGTCCTTGGGTCGCATTCATCACACCGATTCCAACACCTTCGGGATTTTCACCGTTAGTATCAGCCAGGTAAGGCATACCGTAACTCATTCCCGCATCGATCATCACTTTTGACAAGGGGTGCTCCGGATCTCTTTCGATACGCATCGGGCCACCTTTACTATGAAAAGCTGTTTCACCGTCTTCCCAGTCCTCGATCTTTTTAAACAAGGGCAATACGGCATTATAATTCCAGCCGGCATTTCCAGCTGCTGCCCACTTATCGTAATCATAGCGGTTCCCCCTGGCCCAAACCATCACATTGATGCTGCCGCCGCCGCCAACTACTTTACCGGCCGGCAAAGGAATGATCTTATCATTGGCAAACGCGGTGGGCTCATATTTATAGGCGTAATCGATCGGCGAGTTCTTATTGAAAGGCCAAAGCAAGGTATCGATCGTATTTTGCACCCCTTCGTTCGTTCCGCCCGCTTCCAGCAAAAGCACCTTTGCATCTGTACCGTCGATCAGCCTACGTGCCACTGCACAGCCCGATGAGCCGGCACCAACGATAATGTAATCATAACTTCCATAGTGACCGGCGTCAGCCGGTACGGCCCTTCTTTCTTTTATTCTACTGTTTGTGTTTGACATAGCTTTTATTTAATTTTTTGTTAAGCAAAATTATTCCCGCCTGACCGCGGCCTAGTACCAATTTGAAGGCATTTACAACCAATTCGGCTCTTGTTGAACCCTGATAGAACAGTCTACACGCTAAGCCAGGGTTCGTTCGGTTATTATTTCATCAACGCGTATCAAGCAAACCAAAGAAATGCCACATTGTAACCCACTCAAAAGCAATTACTTACTTAATTCATTGTGAATGAAAAGACACTATAATTCGGACATCCACGATTAAAAAGCGATATAAAGCGGCATCATTCGCAAACCGGGACCTGGACCGTATCTAATTATGAAACTGGTACCCTTAACGCCTTCTACGCCGGTCTATCTTTGCTTAAACCATAAACAAGAAAAAATGAAAAATGCATCTGGAATAGCTCAGCTCATCCTGAGATTGGCACTGGGGTTAGGCTTTATACTGCCTGTAATGGATAGATCAGGCCTTTTCGGTCCTCCGGGAGTTGCTGGTGTAAACTGGGGCGACTGGTCGCATTTTATTGATAACACAAACAAACTCATGCCTTTTTTTGGAAGGCCCATTGCAAACATCATGGGGATACTGGCCACGCTGGCCGAAGCTATTTTCGGCATTTGCCTGATCGCAGGTTTTAAGATCAAACAGGTTGCGCTCGGTGCCGGCCTGCTTACCTTATTATTCGGATTCTGTATGGCTGCATTTATAAGTATTAAAACCCCATTCAATTATCCGGTATTTGTATTTACCGGCGGCGCTTTTGTGTTATCCGGGATAGGCTACTACAAGTGGAGCATCGATGAACTGATTGCTAAAAAAAATATATAATAACTATTATTTTATGAGCAGATTAAAAATGAACGAAGCATTTCCCGAGAGTTATAAATTATTATGGGAGATCGATACACAGATCAAAAAAGCAGGCATCCCGCCATTGTATTTAGAGCTGATCAAACTCCGCGCGTCCTTACTGAACGGATGTGCTTATTGCCTCAATTCACATAGCGCCGATGCACTAAAGCTAGGAGAGGACCCCAAACGCATTTTCGTGCTGAACGCCTGGCGGGAAGCATCTGAATGGTTCAGTGAAGAGGAGCGAACGATCCTGCGCCTTACAGAAGAGATCACCCAGATCGGACAGCATGGTTTGAGTGATGAAGTTTACGACAAGGCAGTTGAGTTATTTGGCGAACAAAAGACCGGTTATTTGGTCATGGCGGCGGTCAATATTAATTCCTGGAACAGGATCGGTGTCGGCTTAAATATGCATCCGACGAAATAAAACAAATTCAAAAGACCGGTCATGGAATGTTTTAAAGTGGTAACCAAAGCAGATATCGAGCTTTGCAAAGAGGCTATATTAGACTTTCGCAAAAACTTAGATCCGGAATTGGTGGTCGATCAGGTTTTTGAAATGATCAGCCGCGAAGGATTTGAATTAGTTTTTATAAAGGGTCCATGTTCCTGTAAAGCATCTGCATTCGTCGGTTATCGTAAGTTAAGAATGCTGCGCACTGGTCCGATCATTTATGTTGATGACCTTTTTACGTCGCCAGCAAATCGCGGGAAAGGCTATGCGGGCGCACTGCTTGATCATATTGCAAAGGAGGCAGCTGATTCAGGTATCAATAGTAGACATCTGGACAGCGGATATTCACTGCATCCGGCACACCGGCTGTATCTGAATAAAGGATATTTTTTAGCCTGTAACCATTTTGCAAAAACGATAACCTGATCAAAAGGGCACATTGTTTTTTTGCAGGACGCAAAGAGTGGATAGGGTATTACACTTATTTTAAGTTGCATGAGGGATGCGGACCGAGATCCGCATCCCTTCTCTGTTTTTGGATCATAGTGTCACTATTCCGCAATTAATTGATCTTATCAGCCATATAATTTCGATGGGACTACAAAAAAATTTATAATAGAAGTTTAATACTTCGCTTCCTATGCCTTACCTAATATCAAAATACCTTTTAATGCGCATGCCCGCGAAAGATCCGTCAGATTACCGTTCAAATATGCAGACCTTTCTTACTGACCATTACTTCAAGACCGCCTTATATCTGGCAAGCCCCGGATTCTATAATTCCATTGCCCGTCACAATTTCCAGGCAACAATGCTGACGGAAAAGGAAACGAATACTTTACGAAAATACATCAACCGTTATTGCTTCAGACCGACGCCATTTGGCCTGTTCTCATCTGTTACGTTACTGAATTGGGTGGACAGTATAAAAAAAACAAGCGATCCGGCCCGATTTAAAATTCACGTCAATGCTTCTATGACCATTCAGAACAGAATTGGCGTGGAATTGTCCGAACAACATTTGCCAGCGAGCGCTGTATTCAGACCAAATCCCTCGATCTACCGGTTAATGAATGAATACCGGTTCTTCCGAACTAGCCCGGACGGAACCGGCAAGCATCGTGAATATCAGTTACAGTCGATCGCATTTTCGAAACTATTAAAAGACCTGGCAGGTATCGAACGCAAGGGCTGCAGCCGCGAGCAGATCGTTACTCGGATCATTCATTCAGCGGGCTGCAGTACGGAAGAAGGAGAAGAATACGCAGATTTCCTGATCGACGCGCAGCTTTTGATCAGTGATATTCAACTTTCTATCGTCGGAGAAGACCCGCTTACACAACTGTTAAAAAAGTATAGTAAATCTGACATAACCTTAGAACTGCGGGATATTTTAAGGCGTTTAGCGGAGGTTAATGAATTAAAAGATTTTGAGCTGATCATACCATTAGATCAGGCCCTGGGCAAATTACTGACCAGTAAAACTGAGATCACCGACAAATTAAATGTGATCCTAAAGCGAGAGATGGCCGGTGCCGCCCCGGCATCCGGCTATCAGGATCAGCTTCGTGACGGATTAACTGCCCTTACGGCTATCGCTACCGATGGTGTTCCGGCAGCGATGACACAATTTATAGAAAAATTCCAGCAGCACTTTGAGGGCCAATCATTGCCACTTTTACGGGCCATTGATCCCGAGGCAGGCATAGGCTATCAATATCCGGAAACCGAGAAAAATAACCCGATGCTTGAAACGCTGGATATTCCTTACAAAGAACGATCCCGGCAAGGCGTAAACTGGTCCGCGGCTCACAGTACCTTAATGGAAGCCTGGCTCCGTGACCGGACGGCAGATCCGGTGCTCCGGCTCAATGACAATGATCTCCGGTTTTTAAATGCCGGAAAGGGGTCTCAGCCAATACTTGGCATGTCCGTGCTGTTCCGTATAGCTGAAAATAAACTGTTCATCGAAAATGCGGGCGGGATCAATTCGACCGCACTGATCGGTCGTTTTACTGTTGCGGATGAAAAGATCTCCCGCGCAGCGCAAGAGATGGCCGGACAACTGGAGGCAATGAACCCAGATATTATTTTCGCGGAACTGCTTCACCTTGCCGACCCGCATACTGACAACGTTAACCGCAGAACGCATCTTTATCAATATGAAATCCCAATAACGGCAACATCGCTTTTGCCGGAATCACAACAGATCCCGTTAAGTGATCTTTTTGTTAGGATCATTGACAATAAAGCCATGCTGTTTTCCGAAACACACCAAAAGTTCGTGATCCCCCGCCTGAGTTCTGCTTATAATCATGGCCTGAATAAACTACCGCTATTCCGTTTTTTAACAGATCTTCCTTATCAGTACGGACGATCTGACCTTAGCCTGAGCCTGCGGTCTTTTTTCCCCAACCTGAGTTTTTATCCGCGTGTCGAATACAACGATACTATATTGAGCCTTGCCACATGGATACTTTCGACAGAACAGATAGCAGGATTAATTCAAAGTGATGGGGAGCAAATAGCTGCATTTACGGATCTTCGAACATCGGTACGGTTACCCCGTTATTTTTCATTGGCCGAGGGCGATCAGGAACTTGTGTTTGATACGCAGAACGAATCCGACATCCTTTTCTTCTGTAACTGTATCCGCCAAAAGAAACAAGCGGTGCTCAAAGAATTTTTGACGCAGCCTTTTGTCCAGCAATTTAATGGCTTCCTGCTGCCTGCTGAACCGCTGCAATTTCCGCGATTCAGACCCGGCACTGCCAACCGAACTCAGCGTAAATTTATGCCCGGCTCCGAATGGCTTTACCTCAAACTCTATGCACCAAAGATCGGCGTCAACAGGCTGTTGCTAAAACTTTATCCATTTACCGGCAAACGATACGGGAATTACAGGATCGAGCAATGGTTCTTCGTTCGTTACCAAGATCATGCACCACATATCAGGTTAAGGCTGAAAGTCAGCCCGGAGGCGATCAGCGATATACTGATCGCGTTTAAAAATCAATTTGAAGACCGCATTCAGCAGCATTTGATCCGAGAGTTCCAGATCGATGTATACAGCCGGGAACTGGAGCGTTATGCCGCCGGCGGTATTGAGAACACAGAGTCCTTTTTCTGGGCCAGCAGTGAGTTGGTGCTGCAATTTCTGAAACAGCAGCATGCAACAGATAGCGTCAGCACCCATTCGTTCGCGCTTTATTCCACATGGGCGATCATTAAGGCATTTATCCATAATGCCGATGAGCAATTGTCTTTTACGCTAAATAGCTTTCAGCAATTTTTGCCTGAGTTCACTGACCAGTCATTCAAAGTTGTACTAGACCGTAAATACCGAGAACTAAGCCAGGGGATAACAGCCGAATTTAAAATTGCCGACCGGCGACTGCTCAGTGGTTCGGAAAGAGCGGGCAAAAATTTCACCCGACAATTAAATATCATCAGCAAATCCATGGCTAAAAAGAACGGCCAGGCTGATTACCTTCAGAGCATCATACACCTGCACCTGAACCGCGTGTTTACTGAAGAATCCAGAAAACAGGAAATGATCAGCTATTATCTGCTTTATAAATACCTGCTGTCGGAAAAAGGACGAAATAAGAAAAACCTACTTAACGAATAGTTAGCGGTCGGTTTTGACGAGGTGTTCATCCATCAGGGCCAGGAATTTTTTTTTATAAAAATCCCCCATGGTCAGCGCCTCCCCGTTTTCCATCCGGACCTGACTGCGTTCGATCACCTTAACATGGTTAACATTGATCAAAAATGAGCGGTGTATCCTGGCGAACAGCGGCTTTGGTAGGTGGCCCTCAATATCTTTCATCGTCAAATACGTCTTGCTAACTGCAAAAAGACAGCAGTTCAATCCCTTTTCTATTGCCATAATATCCTTGCGATTTGATTTATTGAACTCCATTTTCCTTCAAAAATTTCTGTAATGCCTGTATCGTTATATCCTTTTGCGAAATATCATTTTGAGCTCCGTAGGCCTTGATTTTTCTCTTAAGGCCTTTTG
>Ga0247734_1000168_pt1 | contig 59275 bp, 54 predicted proteins | sample UWRJL103311B2_FD_180933 | JGI IMG/M metagenome (GOLD analysis project Ga0247734, IMG submission 180933) | Plant litter microbial communities from Arlington Agricultural Research Station in Wisconsin, United States - UWRJ-L103-311B-2 | ecosystem: Environmental > Terrestrial > Plant litter >... | reverse complement strand
TGGAGAATAATCGCGATCTGCGGATCGCCTTGGGCAACGTGCTTCAGGCCCGCGCGCAATATCGCGTACGCCAGGCCGATCAGCTACCCAGCATCAACGGCACGGGATCGGCGACCTTCACGAACAGCCCGTTCGGCCTGGGCGGAGCAGGCGCGGGAGCCGGCGGCGGAACTGGAACCGGCGGAACGGGAACTGGCGGAACGGGAGCCGGGGTCGGCGGCGGCGGCACGGGTGGCGTCGTGCCCGGTGCGGCGGCGGCGGTCACCTCCTCCGATACGATCAAAATCTATCAGGCGAATATCGGGCTATCGGCGTTCGAGGTGGATCTGTTCGGCCGCGTCCGCAATCTGACCAAAGCAGCGCTCGAACAATATCTGGCAACCGAAGAGGGCCAGCGATCGACCCGCATCTCCCTCATCGGCGAGACGGCGACCGCTTATCTCACGCTGGCCGCCGATCAGGACCGGCTGCGGATCGCCCAGCGGACGCTGGAGAGCTTCGGCGAATCGCTGCGCCTGACCCGCGCACAATTCCAGACCGGCGTCGCGTCTGAGCTTGAGGCGCGTCAGGCCGAGACGAATTACGAAGGCGCAAAGAACGATGCCGCCGCGCTGAAGGCCCAGATTGCGGCGGACCAGAACGCGCTCAATCTGCTGGTCGGTACGACGGTGCCGGCCGAACTGCTGCCGACGCAGCTTGGCACCCGGAGCTTCACCGTAGCCGATCTGCCGGCGGGATTGAGTTCCGAGATCCTCCAGCGGCGGCCCGACGTGCTTCAGGCCGAGCATCGGCTGATGGCGGAAAATGCCAATATCGGTGCGGCCCGCGCGGCCTTCTTCCCGCGCATCTCGTTGACCGCCACGCTCGGCACGATCAGCACCGCTCTCTCGGGCTTGTTCGAGAGCGGCACCAAGGCATGGACCGTCGCGCCTTCGGCAACGCTGCCGATCTTCGATTACGGCCGCAATCTCAACAATCTGCGCTACGCCAAGGCCAGCCGCGATGTCGCCATCGCCACATATGAGCGCACGCTGCAGACGGCGTTCCGCGAAGTGGCCGATGCGCTGGCGCAGCGCGGCACCATCAGCGAACAGCTGGGCGCGCGGGAGCGGCGCGCCAATGCCGCTGGCGTCGCAGCGCGGCTGGCGGATGCGCGCTACCGGGCCGGTGTGGATTCCTTCCTCACCTCGCTGGATTCGCAGCGGACATCCTACGCGGCCGATCTGGATCTGACCCAGACCCGGCTGACGCAGGCGACCAATCTGGTGACGCTCTACCGCACGCTGGGCGGCGGCCTGAACTAACAACTTGCAGTCTGGCCGGACTGGGATACCCTCTCTTCAAAATTGGAGAGGTCAATGTCTATCGCCACAGACCCAACACCGGAAACGGCCGACAAGAGCATCGTCATTCTGGAAAGTCTGCTCTGCCTGCTGCGCGAGCGGAACATCCTGTCCCGCGCGGACATCGAGGAGCTTTGCGCGAAGGTGAAAGATCGCGCGGATCATCATGGTGCCGGCGTGCTGCCATGCTGCGACAAGGAAGCGAACGAGGCCGCGACGATCGTCTCGAGCCTGTCCAGCTATATCGGCCAGCGTTACGGCGGGAAGCACCGCCGCGCTTAAAGGCCGGAGCCTAAGCGCTCCTTATTGCACCCAGCGATCGCGCGTGTAGCCCTGCGCCCATAACAGGGCCGTCAGGTCGCCATGATCGATGCGCGCCGCCGCCGCCGCCGCCGTTTTCGGCTTGGCGTGATAGGCGACGCCGAGGCCGGCGGCCTGGATCATCGGTATGTCATTAGCGCCATCGCCCACGGCCAACGTCTCGTGTGCGGCAAGGCCAAGCGCCTCCTGTTCCGCTAGCAGGGTCCGCCGCTTGGTTTCCGCATCCACGATCGGCCGGGAGACGCGGCCGGCCAGTTTGCCATCGGCCACCTCCAGCACGTTCGACAAGGCACGGTCGAAGCCGATCGCCGCCGCGACCCGGTCCGCGAAGACGGTGAAGCCGCCCGACACCAACACCGCCCGCGCGCCATTGGCCCGCATCGTCCGCACCAACGCCACCGCGCCGGGCATCAGCCGAACGCGCTCTTCGTAGCAGCGATCGATCATCTCAGCGCCGAGGCCGGCCAGCAACGCCACCCGCGCATCCAGAGCGGCCTCGAAATCCAGTTCGCCGCGCATCGCCCGCTCGGTAACTTCCGCGATCTCGGCCTTGATGCCGGCATAGTCGGCCAGTTCGTCGATGCACTCGATGGTGATCATCGTGGAATCCATATCGGCCACGAGCAGCCTCTTCGCCCTGCCGGCGCGCGGCTGAACGACCACGTCCACACCCGGTAACAAGCCTTCCAGAACGGCCCGCGCTGCAACCGCGTCGATCCGACCGATCGGCAAATCGACCGCAAGCCCCTGCTCCAGCCATTCCGGCTCGCCACTGACTCCGCCAGCACCGGAAATCGCATTGCGCGCCGTTCCGATTTCGCGGGCTCCAAGTCCGTTTTCCGATGCTATCAGCGTAGCGATGAGCAAGCCTGATCCTTCCGACCTTCTACGGGTGGCGCTCATCGCAGGGCCGACCGCCAGCGGCAAGTCGGCGCTGGCATTGGCACTGGCGGAATCCAATGCCGGCACGATCATCAATGCCGATGCGAGTCAGGTCTATCGCGACCTCCGCATCCTGACCGCGCGCCCCTCACTGGAGGACGAAGGCCGCGCGCCGCATCTGCTGTACGGCTATCGGGACGGGACGGAGCCGAGTTCGGCGGCGGATTGGGCGGCCGAAGCGGCGGCAGCGATCGATGCCGTTCTCGCAGAGGGGCGCCTTCCGATCCTCGTAGGTGGAACCGGGCTGTATCTGCGGACGCTCCTGCACGGGATCGCGCCCATACCTGCGATCGACGCCACAGTTCGTGACACGGTACGGATGATGGACGGCTCCACCGCGCACGCAGCTCTGCAAAGCGAGGATCCTGCCGCCGCAGCGCCGCTCAATCCCGCCGATACGACCCGCAACCAGCGCGCGCTGGAAGTGATCCGCAGCACCGGCCGATCGATCCTCGCCTGGCGCGCCGAGCGCACCGGCGGCATCGGCACGCGGATTCGCGCGGAGATCCGCATTGTCGATCCACCCGTCGAGGATCTTTATGGGCGATGCGACGCGCGGGTTGAGGCGATGATCGCCGCCGGCGCGATCGATGAAGTGGCAGCGCTTCTAGCGCGCGGCCTGCCGGCGGATCTGCCGGTGATGCGCGCGATTGGAGTTGCTCCGCTCGCCGCTTACATCGGCGGGGAGCTGACGCTGGAGGAGGCGAAAGCGGCGGTTGCGCTGGCGACGCGCCGTTATGCCAAGCGCCAGCGCACTTGGTTTCGCAATCAGCCGCTCGGTCCGCAGGCTGATACGATCGCTTAACGAATAAACGCTACTTCGCGAGTATCGGGAGGCGGCTCACAGCGCGATGCTGCGCTGCGGCATTTCGTTGCGCACGTGAACTGATTATTCTAGCTAACGATCCGTAAACATGACGGCAGACCTTGCCGAACGGAGTTCCTGCAATGCGTTTTCGTACCCTGCCCGCCCTTCTTGCCTGCTCTGTCGGGCTGGCGGCAGCAGCGCCATCGATGGCCGCCACCTTCACGTCCGAGCAATATGCCGCCGCTGTCGCTGGCGCGCAGAAAATGCAGGAACTGAACCTGATCGTATTCGGCAATGCCAAGTCCACGGCTGAGATCGAAGGCAAGGCGTTCGTCGGCGGCGATCTGACGCTGGGCGGCAATGTCGGCCTCGGTCCGGACGCAAATGGCCAGGGCTACAAGGCCAATGCGAGCGTCGCGACGCTCACTGTCGGCGGGAATGCCAGCGGCGGCATCCACGTCAAGAACGGCATCGGCGTCGCGAACGTCGTTGCCAATGTCGGCGGCAATTCGACCGGCACCTATTTCGATGGCACGACCGGCACGCTGAATGCCGGCGGCACGATCAGCGGTCTCAACGGGACGGGAACCGGCAATGCCGGCGTGGCGGGCCTGAAGGCGTCGATCGGCGCGCAGACATCGACACTGATGAGCCAGCTTTCCACGCTGTCGCAGATCCTGGCCAGCTACACGGCGAACACCGTCTTCAATTCGGCCGACCAGAACAATCTGAGCTTCGCCGCAACATCCGCCTCCAACCTTCTCGTCGCCAGCATCGACGGCACAAAGCTGGCGAGCGGCACCTTGTTCATGCCCACGCTCAGCGCGGGACAGATCCTGGTGGTGAACGTCAGCGGCAACAATCTCAATATGGGCGTCAATCCCGCCGGTGGGCTGAACGCCGCCAACCAGAACATCATCTGGAACTTCCTCGGCACCGGCAACATGCAGTTCAACAGCTGGAACGGCTCCATTCTGGCGACGGGCGCCACGGTCAGCAACAACAGCCAGCTCAACGGAACCGTCGTCTCCAGCATGTTCGATGGTCGCGGCGAAGTGCATCTCGGCACGTTCGCGGGATCGATCAGCACGCTTTTGCCGGCCGCTACGCCGGTAAGCGCGGTGCCGGAAGTCAGCACCTGGGCGATGATGATCATGGGCTTCGGCACTATCGGCGCCATGCTGCGGCTTCAGCGCCGACGGACGGACGTGTTCGCAGCACGCTGAACGCTCTCGCCTCTCCTATTAAGGCCGTCCCTCAGCCGAGGGGCGGCCTTTTTATTGTCTGCTGGCCTCACCAAACGCACGAAAGTTTCGCGTTAAACGGGCCAACGACATTTTATTGCTAATGGCGGTTTGACAGCATAACTTTCGTCGCTTAGGGCCACCGCTCCTTCTCCACCGGGAATCGAAGAGCCATGACGAGCGAGCGTAGCGGCGCGGACATTTTGATCGAAACGCTAACCGAGCTCGGCGTAGAGGTCGTGTTCGGCTATCCGGGCGGCGCCGTCCTCCCGATCTACGACGCGCTGTTCAAGCAGACGAAGATCCAGCACATCCTGGTCCGCCAGGAAGGCGGCGCGGCCCATGCGGCGGAGGGCTATGCGCGCTCCACCGGGAAGCCGGGCGTGGTCCTCGTCACCTCCGGCCCCGGTGCCACCAATGCCGTCACCGGCATTGCCGATGCGCTGATGGATTCGATCCCGATGGTGATCATCACCGGCCAAGTCGGCACGTCGCTGATCGGTTCGGACGCGTTCCAGGAATGCGATACGGTCGGCATCACCCGCCACTGCACGAAGCACAATTATCTGGTGAAGGATCCGGCCGAGCTGGAAGGCACGATCCGCGAGGCCTTCCACATCGCCACCTCCGGCCGCCCCGGCCCGGTGCTGATCGATCTGCCGAAGGACGTGCAGGTGGCGCAGGCGAAATCGAAGACCCTGCCCCCCCACCCCGGCTATCGCCCGCAGACCGAGCCTGATCCGAAGCTGATCGACGTGGCGGTGGAGATGCTCGCGGCGGCCGAGCGTCCGGTCTTCTATACGGGCGGCGGCATCATCAATTCCGGCCCGGCCGCAAGCGCCGCGCTGCGTGAATTGCAGGCGCTGACCGGCGCACCCGTCACCTCCACGTTGATGGGCCTCGGCGCCTATCCGGCCTCAGGGCCGGCGTGGCTGGGTATGCTCGGCATGCACGGCACGTATGAGGCCAATTGGGCGATGAACCAGGCCGATCTGATCGTGAACCTGGGTGCGCGCTTCGACGATCGCGTGACCGGCCGGCTGGATGCGTTCGCGCCCAATGCGCGCAAGATCCACGTCGATATCGATCGCTCCTCGATCAACAAGATCATTCGGGCCGAACTGGGCATCGTCGCCGATGTCGGCCGGGCAATGGAAGCCATGATCGCGCTGTGGAAGCAGCGCGGCCACAAGGCGCAGGATCTGGCCAACTGGTATGGCAAGATCGATGGCTGGCGCGCACTGAAGAGCCTGGATTATCCGGCCTCCACCAGCGAGATCATGCCGCAGGAGGCGATCCGCCGCCTGTGGGAGGCGACCAAGCATCGCCAGCCGATCATCTCCACCGAAGTCGGCCAGCACCAGATGTGGGCCGCCCAGCATTTCCATTTCGAGGAGCCGAACAAGTGGCTCACGAGCGGTGGCCTCGGCACAATGGGTTATGGGCTGCCGGCGGCGATCGGCGCGCAGATCGCCAATCCGGATGCGCTCGTCATCGATATTGCCGGCGAGGCTTCGATCCAGATGAACATTCAGGAGCTGGGCACCGCATCGCAATATAATCTGCCGGTGAAGGTGTTCATCCTAAACAACGAATATATGGGGATGGTCCGCCAGTGGCAGGATCTGACCTATGCGGGCCGCTATTCGCACAGCTATTCCGATGCTCTGCCCGATTTCGTGAAACTGGCCGAGGCTTATGGCTGGAAGGGCATCCGGATCGAGGATCCTGCCGCGCTGGACGGCGGCATTGCCGAGATGTTGGCCTATCCGGGGCCGGTAATGGTGGATTGCCGGGTCGCCAAGCTCGCCAATTGCCTGCCGATGATCCCGTCGGGCGCGGCCCATACGGAGATGATCCTCCAGGCGAACGAGGTATCGGGCGAGATGGACGACGAGGCCAAGGCGCTCGTCTGACGTCGCACCACCGACCACCCGTTATTCCCGCGAAGGCGGGAATCAATCAGCCGAACGGGTGTGGCTCTTCTGAACGGCTGGACTAAGGATCCCCGCCTTCGCGGGGATGACGGACGAGTATCTATGCACCTGAAGCCCGAAACCGCTGAACGCCACACGCTCTCCGTCACCGTCGCCAACGAGCCGGGCATCCTCGCCCGGATTGCGGGAATGTTCGCGGGGCGGGGCTACAATATCGAGAGCCTCACGGTCGCCGACGTGACCGAGGATGAGGCGATCAGCCGCATCACCGTCGTCACCAAGGCATCGCCGACGACGATCGAGCAGATCATCGCGCAACTGGATCGGCTGCCCTCGGTCGTCCGGGTGCTGGATCTCACCGCGCTTGGGCCCCACGTGGAGCGCGAACTTGCGCTGGTGAAGGTGGCAGGATCGGGCGATCATCGGATCGAGGCGCTGCGCCTGGCCGAAGTGTATCGCGCCCGCGTGGTGGATGCGACCATCTCGTCCTTCGTTTTCGAAGTGACGGGCGGCACGGAGAAGATCGACAAGTTTCTGGAACTAATGCGGGAAGTGGGCCTGGTCGAGGTCGCCCGCACCGGCATCGCCGCCATCGCGCGAGGGCGCGAGGCCGTTTAGACTTTAGGTAATCAGGCTCACTTCCGTTCGCGGCAGGCGAAGGTCGCTGCTCGAAGCGAACAGGTTTTCTAAAAGGGGATCAGTCCAATGCGCGTTTACTACGATACCGATGCCGATATCGGCCTGATCAAGACCAAGAAGGTCGCGATCGTCGGCTATGGCAGCCAGGGCCATGCCCACGCCCAGAACCTCAAGGATTCGGGCGTTTCCGAAGTGGCGATCGCGCTGCGCCCCGGTTCCGCCACCGCCGCGAAGGCCGAAGGCGCAGGCTTCAAGGTGATGACCGGTTCCGAAGCCGCTGCCTGGGCGGACATCGTGATGATCCTAGCGCCGGACGAGCATCAGGCCGCGATTTGGGAAAACGATCTCAAGGGCAATCTGAAGCCGGGCTCGGCCATCGCCTTCGCCCACGGCCTGAACGTGCATTTCGGCCTGATCGAGCCGCCGGCGGACATCGACGTGTTCATGATCGCGCCGAAGGGTCCCGGCCACACGGTACGCTCCGAATATCAGAAGGGCGGCGGCGTGCCCTGCCTGATCGCCATCCATCAGGATGCCAGCGGCAACGCGCATGACGTGGCGCTTTCCTACGCATCCGCAATCGGCGGCGGCCGTTCGGGCGTGATCGAGACGACCTTCAAGGAAGAGTGCGAAACCGATCTGTTCGGCGAGCAGGCCGTGCTGTGCGGCGGCATCACCCACCTGATCCAGGCCGGGTTCGAAACGCTGGTGGAAGCCGGCTATGCCCCCGAAATGGCCTATTTCGAGTGCCTGCACGAAACCAAGCTGATCGTGGATCTGCTGTACGAGGGCGGCATCGCCAACATGCGCTATTCGATCAGCAATACCGCCGAATATGGCGACATCGTCACCGGTCCGCGCATCATCACCGACGAGACCAAGTGGGAGATGAAGAAGGTGCTGGAGGACATCCAGTCCGGCCGCTTCGTGAAGAACTTCATCCTCGACAATCGCGCCGGCCAGCCGGAATTGAAGGCCAGCCGCAAGCAGGCCGCCGCGCATCAGATCGAGCAGGTCGGCAGCGAATTGCGTGCGATGATGCCGTGGATCGCGAAGAACAAGCTTGTCGACAAGACGAAGAACTAAGCCGAACCTTCCCCGGGGCGCTCCGCAACATGGCAGCGCCCCGGGGTAACTGGCTCAGCTATTGCTGTTTTCGTGGCCTCGCTCGGGCTCGTGCGGGGCGGATAGCTCGATCTTGCCGCCGCCCGCGACGGCATCGCTATCGAAATCCTCGGGCCCACCTCCACCGCCTGCGCCGGCGCCACTACCGACAACTTCACCGGCCTTGGTCATGCCCGGTTTATGGCCGCGATTTTCACGGCCTCGTTCTGCGGGAACGTTGGCAGAACCCGCATCGTTGTTTCTCAGCGCTGCTCGCGTTTCCTCGTCTGACCGGGCGGCGTCCTGTTCCGGATAGATCAGCTTCTTGTCATCCATGATGTCCTCCTCACGGCCCAACGTCCGGGATCGGCCAGAGGTTCTTGGGCTTAGCGGGTCTTCTGCGGGTTCATCACGAGCGATGCGGGATCGGACGTCGCGGCATTCGGCGCCAGCGGCCCCTGGGATCCCTCCTGCGTCTTTGCCGTGCGGGACGTCGTGTAGATTCCGAATCCGATCAGCACGACGATGGCGACCACGACTGCCACGAGCATGCACCAACTGCGCTTGCGATGCTTCGGCCCGACCGTCACGTGCGGAGCCCTGACGGCGCGCTGGTTCCGAATGTGATCATCAGCGCGTCCCCACAAATATCTGCGCCCAGAACGGCCTTCGTCATGGAAAGGTGCCGCTTCAATGTAGGGAATTGCGATAATGCGTTAACCGCACGACCTGAACTGCCGCGATGCAAGCCGAAACGCCGGCAAAAGCTAGCGGCGCAGCCGCTCAATCGCCTGGGCCAGCGCCACATATAGCTTGCCCATATCCGACGAGAGGAGGGTGACGCCCATCGTTGCGCCCTCGCGCACGGCCAGCACACGGCGGAGCATCGCTTCGAAATCATGCACATAGCGATTGACCTGCGCGCGGAACTCGCCGTCCTCATTATAGCGGGCGACGATCGCCTTGGCATCACCCGTCTCGATCAGGCGGACGGCGCGGCGCGTGAAGACGCCGCGGTCGCCCTTGAGGTACGCCGCCCATTCCGCGTCGGTCGGTTGGTTCGAGAAGATCTTGGCGACATCGATCGCGGTGGAATTCAGCGCCTCGATCAGCAGGCTCACCTGCCGGGCGAAGCTCTGCTCGTCCGTCGCGGACGCCGCTGCCTGATGCTCGGCGATCCGCGCCTCGACCGAACGGGTCGTCTCGGTCAGCGTCACCAGTTGGCGGGTCAGGCGTTCGGATGCCGCGATCCCCGCTTCGCTCGCCTTGACGGAGGCTTCCTCGATCTTGCCGATCTCGGCCTGGCCGACGCCCTGAAGCGCCTGCGCCATCGCTTCCGCACTGGTGGCGGCGAACTGCGCAGCCGCGTCGGGGATCGCCGTTGCCAGCGTCTCGCGGGCATGAGCCGCTGCCTGCGCCGCCGTCTCGCGCACTCGCAGCAGTGCATCGACCAGCTTCACCGAAGCCCCTTCGGTCAGCGCGGCGATCTCCTGATCGGTGCGGGCCAGAAGCCCCTCCAGCGCGCTCACCTGATCGCGCAAGGTCGCCAGCTTTCCGTCCGCTTGAGCCGAGAAGCCGGTCAGGCGCTCTTCACCGTGCGTGCCCAACGCCGTGATCCGATCGCGGACCTCCGCCAGCTTCTCGTCTGCCTGGGCGGAGAAGCCGGTCAGGCGCTCCTCGCCATGCGTACCCAACGCCGTGATCCGATCGCGGACCTCCGTCAGCTTTTCGTCAGCCTGCGCGGAGAAGCCTGCCATCCGCTCTCCACCATGCGCACCCAGCGCGGTGATGCGATCGCGAACGATCCCTACCGTCTCGTCCACCTTGGTGGCGAAGCGCGCCAGCCGATCTCCGCCGACTTCGATCAGCGCGCCACTCTCGGCAAGTTTGCCCTGAAGATCCTCGACCGTGCGAACCAGATCGTCTGCGCGCGGCCCGGCCGCCTGCAACAAGGCGATGGCGTCATCGGCCTGCGCGCGCAGGCGCAAAAGCGTTTCGGGCAGTTCTCCACCCAGCAGATCGTTGGCGGACGATGCCTCGGCACGCAGCGCGACGACACGGCCGAGCATCGTCTCGGCCGCGGCGCCGCCCCGGCCGAGCAATTGCCCGATCTGATCGCCATGATCCGCCAGCGCGGCCAGCGTTTCCGCAAGGTCCGCCACCTGCTCAGCACCCTTGTCGCCCAGCCGCTCGAACCGTCCCTCGACGCCGCCGAGCGCCTGCTCCAGCTGGCCGAGAAGACCGCGCGCCGCCGCCTCGTGCTGGCCGATCCGCAGGCTCGTCTCCTCGATCCGCCCGCTCAGTTGATCGAGGCGCAGCGCAAGCGCCCGCCCGGCCTCGTCGCCCGAACGGCCGAGCATGTCGCGCGCCTGATTCACCAACGCGGTCAGGGCATTGCCCTGCTCCGATACGCCACGCCGCACCTGATCCAGCGCCCCGGACGCGTTGAGCAGCGCGCCATCGGCGGCTTCGCCCAACTTGCCCGCCGCGTCCATGATGCGGCGGTCGGCGGCGGCGGCGCTGCCCTCGATCCGCTCCAGCTCGATCGCGAGGCGGCGCGCGGCGGCGACACTCGATTGATCGGCCGAACGCGCCTGCGTTTCGATACCTGTGAGGATGGTGCCCAGCGTTTCGCCGCGCGTTTCGGCTTCTTGAGCAATGGCGCGCAGCCGATCGCCAAGGGCGCCTGCGTGGGCCTCCAGCTTCGGCAGATCGGCCATCATCACACCGAGATCGGTGCGCGCGGTCGCCGTCGCGTCATCCAGCCGGGCGGCGGTTTCGGCGACGATCGCAACGTCGCTGCGCAGCGCTTCACCGGTTCGTGCCAGCCGTTCGCCCGTCTCTTCGCCCAACTGCATCAATTCGGCGCCATGCTTAGCAAGGCCCTGCCGCGCGCTCACGATCCGGCGATCGACCAATGTCAGCAGTTCGGCCAGACGCAGCGATTCAAGCCGCAGATCGCGTGCGGCACGGGCATAATGCGTCGCTTCCGCGCGGCCGGTTCGCAACATCACGAGCGCCAGCAGGCCGATCAAAGTCAAAGGGCCGGAGCCGACCCCGATCCAGGCTGCCGCCCGGGAGAGACCGATGCCGTCCGCAGGCTTCGTCGCGATCACGAGCATGGCCAGCACGGCGATCCATGCGACGGCAAGCAGCAGCATCGCGACGATGAGCGTCGCTTCCTTCCAGCGACGGGGGCGGTCCGGCTCGGCCGCAGCCTCGTCCAGCCAATCGCCGTCGCCCAACGGCAGCGGTTCCTGCGCCTCGGGCGCGTCTTCGATCGGCGTCTGCCGCCAGCTTGCTCCGCTCGCCATGAATGTCGTTCTATCAGCTTCCCGCGCATGCGAAAGCACCACCTGCATGTTTGCTTGCCGCGCGGATCGCCCTAAACGGAGACGAGCATGAATGGGGCACACGCATGACGCTGGCTGCGCTGGTCGCGGCTTTCGATGTCGAGGCCGGCTCGCCTCGCGCGGTGCTTCCGCTCGCCGGCGTAACATTGGTGGAACATCAGATCCGGCGCCTGGCCATCGCCGGTGCCGAGCGGCCGATCCTGCTGGTGGAGCAGATGACGCCATCCCTGGCCGCGCCGCTGGCTCGGCTGCGGGCGGACGGCATCGCGGTGAAGGTGGCGACCAGCATCTCCGCCGCCGCCGATCTGCTGGCGGCCGAACCGCGCGTTCTGATCCTTGGCGATGCCTGCCTGCCGGATCGGGCGCTGATCGATCGCGTCGCCACGGCAGGAATTCCCAGCATCGCGGTCGTCCCCGATACGCCCGAACATGTGGCCTTTGAGCGGATCGATGCCGAGCATCGCTGGGCAGGCATCGCCTTGCTGGATGGGCGCCGCATTGCCGAAGTCGCCCAGATGGTGGGTGATTGGGATCCGATATCCACGATGCTGCGAAGCGCCGTGCAGGAGAGCGCCATCCGGATCGAGGCCGGACGCGACGTGCCGGTCCTGGCCGGATCGCCCGATATGCTGCGCGCCGCCGAAGCCCGGCTCATCGCCGCTTCGCGTGAGGCGAGCCGGGGATGGAGCGATCGCTTCCTGGAGGCGCCCATTGCCGAAGCGCTGCTGCCGCAGCTGTTCGCGCGGAGCATCCAACCGTCCCTGCCCGCCGCGCTGTCCGCTCTACTCGCGATCATCGGCGGGGCGGTGGCGCTCGGCGGCTATCGCTGGCTGGCGCTCATTCCTGTGTTGCTCGCCGGTCCGCTCGCGCGGATGGGGCAGCGGCTCTCGCTGATCCAGGCACGGCGCGTGCCTGCCGCCGGAACGCTTGCTATAGTCCGGCTGATCGGGCGCGGCATGGCGGCGCTGGGGCTCGGCTGGTGGCTGATGCAGGGCAGCGGCCAGTGGGGCTGGCTGCTGGTCGCTATGCTGCTGCTGGGTGCGATGAGCGGGCTGGTCGTCGCCCGACAGATCGTAGCCTGGATGGGCGACGGCAAAGATCCCGAATGGCTTGCGACGCCCTCCGCGCTTGGGTGGGCGTTGCTGCCGTTCGGCGTGATCGGTTCATGGCCTGCCGGATTGGCGGCTATCACGCTGTATGCGGGCGTTTCGTTCGGCTGGACGATGTGGCGGGCCCTCAGGCTGACGCGCTGAGGCCCGGCACATACAAGCCTGCACCGAAGCAGGCGGCGATCAGATCCGGATCAGGGACACATCCACGATCGGCTTCTTGCCGGTCCATTCCGTCGCCTTGCGGCGCACGGCCAGACGCACCGCTTCGCGCAGCTTCGACTCGTCCTTGCCGCCGCTGGACAGCGCCTTGCCTGCCGCCTCGCTTGCCTCGACGATGAAGTCCGCGCGGTCTTCCTCGATCGGCACGCCCTGGAAGGTGATTGCAGGTTTGCCTTTGAGCCGCCCGGACTGATCCACCGCCGCCGCGACCGAGATAACCCCATGTAGCGAAACCTTGCGGCGCTCGTTCATCGTGGTGCCGTCAGCCGGCAAGATCACGTCGCCATCCAGAATGAGACGGCCCGAACGTTCGGTACCGATCTTCTTCGGGCCATCGGGCGCGAGGCGGATCACATCGCCGTTCATCTGCACGATCGACTTGGGCACGCCCAGGCTATCGGCAAAGCGCGCCTGCTCCGCCATGTGACGCATCTCGCCATGAACCGGCAGCACGATTTCCGGCCGGATCCAGCGATACATCAGCTCCAGCTCGGGCCGCCCCGGATGGCCGGAGACGTGGACATGCGCCTGCCGATCCGTGATCATCTCGATTCCCTTGGCGGCCAGCGCATTCTGGATGCGGCCGATCGCCATTTCGTTGCCGGGGATCTGCTTCGACGAGAAGACGACCGTATCGCCCTTAGACAGCTTCAACTGATGGCTGTCGAAGGCGATGCGGGCGAGCGCGGCGCGCGCCTCGCCCTGTCCGCCGGTCGCGACGATCATCACGTCGCGTGGAGGCAGGCGCATGGCCGCGTCGAAATCGATCATCGGCGGGAAATCCTTAAGGTAGCCGACGCTCTTGGCGACCTTCAGGATCCGATCAAGCGAACGCCCGGCAACGCACAGCTGTCGATCCGTATCGATAGCGACCTGGCCCAGCGTCTGCAGCCGCGCCGCGTTCGAGGCGAAGGTGGTGACGAGCACCCGGCCTTTCGCCTCGCGGACGACCGCGTCCAAGCCTTCGCGCACGGCGGCTTCGGATCCGCTGGCAGCGTCGTTGAATACGTTGGTGCTATCGCAGACGAGCGCGAGGACGCCTTCGTCGCCGATGGCGGTCAGTTCCTGCGCCGTCGCGGGCGTGCCGAGCAAAGGCTCCTCGTCGAGCTTCCAGTCGCCGGTGTGGAAGATACGGCCATAAGGCGTATCGATCACCAGCCCGTTGCCCTCGGGGATCGAGTGGGCAAGCGGGACGTACGTAAATTTGAACGGCCCAAGATCGAAGCTGGAATCGCGCTGGATGATGTTGAGCTTCACCTGCTTGGTGATGCCCTCCTCCTCCAGCTTGCCGCGGATGAGGCCCGCGGTGAACGGCGTCGCGTAGAGCGGCACGCCCAGATCGGCGGCGAGATAGGGAATGGCGCCGATATGGTCTTCATGGCCGTGCGTCAGGACGATGCCGAGCAGATCCTTGCGATTACGCTCGATGAATTCCAGATCGGGCAGGATCAGATCGATGCCGGGATAAGCAGGGTCGGCGAACGTCAGGCCGAGATCGACCATCACCCATTTGCCCTGGGTGCCGTAGAGATTCACGTTCATCCCGATCTCCCCCGAGCCGCCAAGCGCGAGGAAGAGCAGTTCGTTGCCGGGTCTTGTCATGGTATTCCGATATCAAGGCGGCGGCAGGGCCCTGCCGCCGGCTGAGGAAGCCTCGGCTCCCTCTTCAGCCTTTCCATGTAGAGGCTTCCCCCTCCGTCGCAACCCCGTGCGCCGCTTCAGGCACCCAAAGCGTACCCTTGCCGGACGACGGGCTAATAAAGGCGAAGAGACGTCGATTGCCCGATCGGGAAGATCCGGTTGAAGGCTGAAAAAAAGCGGGAAATCCGCTGAATTTCGAACCACTCCGGAATGATGGAGTTTGGAGTCTTTCGTCTCCAGCATTCATGCATCTGTTCAGGTGACAGCGCGCTTCGTCGCGTACGATCCGTATATCTACCCTGACGTTTAGGATAGTTGAGTCACCAACTAGGAAACGCGACTCTTTAACGGCCCGGTGGAACTTGGAAAGGAACGATCCCGGCCCCTTTGAAATCCAAAGATGTTGGTAAAATTCCCCTAAACTTTAAAATCTTTACTTGCTCCCACAATGGAGCGCGGCTAGGCGCATCGAACCTCGGGAGCGCGGCGCCTACGAGGAAGCGAGAATCGGCCACCCGTGAGGAGGCCGCCGCAGGAGAGGATGCCGCTTACAACGAGGATGTAGCCCGGCTTTGATCGGGTCGGGCTACATTTCCCGCTATCCCGCGCAGCTCCAGCCGCTTTCGCCGATATGCTCCATCCGCTAAAGGCGCGCGATGACCGCCAAGCCCGCCCGCCCCCTGCCCAGGACGTTCAGCGTCAAATCGTTCGGCTGCCAGATGAACGCCTATGACGGCGCGCGCATGGCCGAACTGCTCGAATCGCACGGGCTCGTCGAGGCGGACACGAACGACGCCGATCTCGTGTTGCTGAATACCTGTCATATCCGCGAGAGGGCAGCCGAAAAGGTCTATTCCGATATCGGCCGGCTGGCGAAACGCGATGGCGGCAAGCCGATGATCGCGGTCGCCGGGTGCGTCGCACAGGCGGAGGGTGGCGAGATATCGCGCCGCGCGCCCGCCGTGGACGTGGTCGTCGGCCCGCAAGCCTATCATCGCCTGCCCGATCTCATCGCCCAGGCCGCGACCGGCGCCAAGGCGCTCGACACGGACATGCCCGCCATGTCCAAGTTCGATGCGTTGCCGAAGCGGCGTCGGCAGGGGCCGAGCGCATTTCTCACCGTGCAGGAAGGGTGCGACAAATTCTGCACCTATTGCGTGGTGCCCTATACGCGCGGCGCAGAGATTTCCCGGCCCTGGAGCCAGATCGTCGACGAGGCGAAGGCGCTGGTGGATGCCGGTGCGCGGGAGATCACTTTGCTGGGCCAGAATGTGAATGCGTGGCAGCATGACGGGCGCGGCCTACACGATCTGATCGAGGAACTGGCGACACTCTCCGCCCTGGCGCGCATCCGCTACATGACGAGCCACCCCAACGACATGTCGGACGGCCTGATCGCGGCGCATCGGGATGTCGAGAAACTAATGCCGTTCCTCCATCTGCCGGTGCAGGCTGGCAGCGATCGCATTCTGAAGGCGATGAACCGCAGTCATGACTCGGCCAGCTATCTGAAGCTCATCGATCGCGTTCGCGCCGTGCGGCCCGATATCGCCGTGTCGGGAGATTTCATCGTCGGCTTTCCGGGCGAGACGGACGCCGATTTCGAACAGACGCTGGCTCTGATCCGCGCGATCGAGCACGCCTTCGCCTTCTCGTTCAAATATAGCCCCCGCCCCGGCACCCCGGCCGCGACGATGGCCGATCCCGTGCCAGACGCGGTCATGAGCGAACGGCTCCAGCAGCTTCAGGCGCTGATCGCCGAGCAGCAATATGCGTTCAACCGCGCGACTCTCGGCAAGACCTGTCCGGTCCTGATCGAGCGTGACGGCAAGCTACCGGGGCAACGCCTCGGCAAATCGCCCTGGCTGCAATCGGTGCTGATCGACGGCGGCGCTGTCGGCGATTTGGTCGACGTCACGATCACGCAGGCTGGCCCGAACAGCCTGCAAGGCGAAACACGGATGCTGGCGGCGGCGTAAACAAGCATCCGTCATGCCAGCGGAGGCTGGCATCCATGCCTCTATCAATTTATCTCGGGCACAAGTCGAGAAAGCCATAGGCCTAAGCCTACGCCGATGGCGACCTTCGGCATGTCGGCGGCATGGACAATTTCCAGCAGAAGCTGATCGATGGGATGACCGGGCGCGGCTACGAACGCGACTTCGCCGAGCGATGCTATCGGCAGATCGAAGGCTTCGGCAGCTACGGCTTTCCGGAAAGCCACGCGCTATCCTTCGCCATCCTCGCCTATGCCTCGGCCTATCTCAAATGCCGCCACCCGGCCGTCTTCTGCGCGGCTTTGCCCAATTTGCAGCCGATGGGCTTCTATGCGCCCGCGCAGATCGTGCGGGATGCGCGCGAGCATGATGTGGAGGTGCGGCCGATCGACATGTTGGCGAGTGGCTGGGGCAATCGGCTGGAAGTGGGGCCGAATGGACCGGCGGTGCGTCTGGGCTTTCGCCAGATCGATGGGTTCAAGCAGAAATGGGGGGGAGGATATCGAGGAACATCGGCGGCTATTTCACGCCCCGGGGATGGCAGAGGGGCCGGATGTCACTCGATCCCAAAGTGACATCGTCGAAACTCTCCCCGCATCGTTCCGCCCCGCGCGCTAGCCCTGCTCGCCGATGCCGATACGTTTCGCGCGCTCGATCTCGGCCGGCGCGATGCGCTGTGGGAAGTCCGCCGCACGCCGCAGGACGCGCTTCCCCTTTTCGCCGCCGCCGATGCGCGCGAATTGGCGGCTGAGGACGATGCCGCGCTTCCCGTGATGCCGCTGTCCGAAGAGGTTGCCGCCGATTATCAGATGACGCGTTTGTCCCTGAAGGCGGATCCAATGACCTTCCTGCGCGCGCTCTTCCAATCGGAAGGCATTCTCAGCGCCGCCGCCCTTTCCGATCTGCCCGATGGGCGCCCCGCGCGCATGGCCGGCGTCGTCCTGGTTCGCCAGCGCCCCGGCGAGGGCAAGGCGATCTTCGTGACGCTGGAGGATGAAACTGGCGTCACCAACGTGCTGCTCTGGGCCGCCGACTTCGAGAAATATCGCGCCGCCGTCATGGCATCGCGCCTGATGGAAGTGCGCGGCATCGTCCAGAAGAGCGAGGAAGGCGTCGTCCACCTGATGACAACGCAGGTCGTGGATCGCACGGCCGAACTGTCGCGCCTCTCGGCCGATCACCAGACCCGCCAGCCGCTCTGCCGGGCCGACGAATTCGCCAACCCCCAGCATCCCCGCACCAAGGGCCCACGCGGCCGACACCCGCGCGACGTGCGCGTGCTGCCCCCCTCCCGCGACTTCCATTGATGAATGGCAGCATCCCGTCCGCGTAGGCTCCCGTTGGGCCAGATGCGGTTCCCCGCACACCGGATGCAGGCTGGCGCGCCTGCCTGTCATCGTCAGATATCATTAACCAGTTAAGCCTAGCGCTGGGCCGATGGATATCGATCTCATCGAGGACCAGCGTCTAGCGACCCTCAGGAGCCTCCAGATCCTGGATACGCCTCCGGAACGGGAATTCGACGCTATCGTGAATTTGGCGCGCGATCTGCTCGGATCGCAGATCGCCCTGATTTCCCTGATCGACGATCATCGCCAATGGTTCAAAGCCCGAGTGGGACTTGGCCCGAGAGAAACACCCCGGGAGCATGCTTTTTGCGCTCATGCGATCCGCCAGAATGACATGCTGCTGGTGGCGGATGCCCGCAGCGACTCCCGCTTTGCGGCAAACCCGCTTGTTACCGGGGATCCCAATATCCGATTTTACGCTGGCATGCCGGTCCGGGCAAAACACCCGATCGACGAGGCCCGCATTCCGATCGGCACGCTTTGCGTGATCGGCGATGCCCCACGCGATCTGGACGATGCCGAGCAGAACACGCTCCGTGCCCTTGCAAGCATTGTCGAGACGCTCATCGACGCCCGCGTCACCGCGATCGGCGCTACCAGGCTGGCCGCAGATTATCAGCAGGCGGTGGAGCGTCTCGATCGTTCCCATCGCCTGTTCCGACACGCCGAACGTATGGCGCATATCGGCGCTTGGCATCTGACGCTCGCCGACAACAACATCATGTGGTCCGAAGGCACGTTCGCAATCCACGGCGTGCCGCCGACCGAGGCTGTCAGTCTGGAAGCAGCGCTCGATTATTATCCCGCAAAAGCGCGCGCGGCGATCGAGGCCGCCGTTGCGGACACCATCAAGACCGGTCTCCCGTTCGATGTGGAACTGGACTTCCACGATGCGCAGGATCGATCGCTTCGGATACGTGCGATCGGCGAGCTGGAAACGACGGATGGCGAGCCTGCTGCCATTGCCGGCGTCTTACAGGACGTCACGGCGCGCTACGTTATGGAGCAGAAGCTGCGCGAACTGGCGGAAACGGACGAACTCACCCGCATCGCCAGCCGCAGCCGGTTCAATGCTTTCCTTGATGGCGAGATCGCCGTTGCCCGCGACACCGGATCGCCCCTCGCCTTGCTGCTCATCGATCTGGATCACTTCAAGGAGGTGAACGACCGTTGCGGCCATGCGGCTGGTGACGATCTGCTGCGCCTCATGGCCAGCCGCCTGCGGGCGTCCTATCTCGATAACAGCTTCGCGGCGCGGCTTGGCGGCGACGAGTTCGTGATGGTCGTCACCTGCCCGAAGGCGCTGGCGGATCTCCCGGGCTTGTTGCGACGGATGCTGCCGGATCTGCGCCACATCGTATCCTGCGCGGGCGTATCGATCCGCGTGTCGGCGACGATCGGTGCGGCATGGCTGGGCGAAGGCGTGGAAACACGCGGCGAGCTTCTTCAGCGTGCCGACGAGGCGCTGTACGAGGCCAAACGCCGTCAGCGCGGCGCCGCAATCATCGCCGGCAACGACGAACTGATCCATCCACCACGATCCGGAAACCGCCAGCGATCGTCGGCCACCATCTGACTATATCGCGCATCGCGCTTGCGCACTCGGATTCCAGCCCATAAGGGGCACAAACCAGTCGGGGAGTGGCGCAGCCTGGTAGCGCATCTGGTTTGGGACCAGAGGGTCGCAGGTTCGAATCCTGTCTCCCCGACCATAGATCCATCGCGCCTCTTAACGGCTGCCCGGTCATCGATAGCGTGGCGCCTTGCCCTATCGATCGAGCGATATTCGGCTTATCCTTCTTGATCGTCGACCGAGTCGACGAGAGGATGCGAAGGAGATCGCCATGACTGGCGACAAGGATACCATCTATTTACGCCGTCGCGCGGAGGAAGAGCGTGCGCGAGCCGATGCAGCAGCGGATACGCCCGCCAGGATGGCGCACGCCCAACTGGCGGATCTCTACGCCCGCGAGGCTAATGATGCTGGCCGCTCTGCCTCATCCGTCCCCCACCAGGATGGCGCGCTTTTCAACTTCATCGAACGATAGGATCGATCTTATCGGTCTGCCCCGATAAGATAGGCCGTGCGATAGAGGCTGCCGAGGCATTCGGGAGCGCGGTCATGGCGAAGGTTCTGGTTCTTTATTACTCTTCTTACGGCCACATCGAGACGATGGCCGAAGCGGTTGCGGAAGGCGCGCGATCGGCCGGCGCTACGGTGGACATCAAGCGCGTTCCTGAAACGGTTCCCGAAGAGATCGCAACCGGCGCGCACTTCAAGCTGCAGCAGGATGCGCCGGTCGCCGCGATTGCGGACCTGGAGAATTACGACGCGATCGTCATCGGTGCGCCGACCCGTTTCGGGCGGATGCCAAGCCAGATGGCAGCCTTTCTGGATCAGGCCGGCGGCCTGTGGGCGCGCGGCGCGCTGAACGGCAAGGTCGGCGGGGCGTTCACATCGACCGCTTCCCAGCATGGCGGCCAGGAAGTGACGTTGTTTTCGATCATCACCAATCTGCTTCATTTCGGCATGACGATCGTCGGCTTGCCTTACAGTCATCAGGGCCAAATGACGCTGGACGAGATCGTCGGCGGATCGCCCTATGGCGCAACGACCGTTGCGGGCGGCGACGGATCGCGCAAGCCGAGCGCGCTGGATCTGGAAGGCGCCCGGCATCAGGGGCAGAAGGTCGCCGAGGTCGCGACCAAACTGTTCGGCTGACTCATAGCGGCCGGCGCCCGCGAGGGCACCGGCCTGACCGCCATCACCGAAAAAGGCATCGCGCTTCCGCCTCATGCGGATCCGCTCGCTTTGTTGCCCGCATCTTGCTCGCTCTCCACGTTCCTCATAGAGGCGCAGGCCGCTCTCTTCTGCATGTCGGGAGCGACGGAGAATGTGGATGGAAGCCCCGGTCTTCTATGATCCCAGCGGCAAGCGAGGGATCTGGTCGCTGCGTTTGCTGTGGGCGTTCATCATCATCGTCGCACTCGCGGCCATCGGTTTTGCCGCCACCATCCTCAACGTCCCCGCACCCAATCCGCTGAAGCTGGGGATCGAGCGCGAGCAGCCGCGATCGCTGAACGCGCAGGTGGCGCATCTTCGCCACGGCGTCGCCGGGCGGGTCCGCAGCGTCAAGGCCTGGCTGCCGGGTGGCAAGCCTGCGGCAATGCCGGCGGCAGGGCGGCAGGTGACGGTGGGCTTCTACGTGCCGTGGGACGATGCAAGCCGGGCGACGCTCTCCGCGCATATCGATCAGCTGGATTGGGTGGTGCCGGTTATCTCGTCCGTGGTCGGCCCGGATCACACCTTCACCTATACGCCCAACAAGCCATTGCGCGCGGTGCTGGCGGCAAGCCAGCATCGCCCGCTGATTCTGCCGATGATCCAGAATGTGAAGGACGATGCCTGGGACGGCGCCAACACCGCCCGGCTGCTGCATGACAAAGCCGCGCGCGGCCGGCTGCTGGATCAGATCGCGCGGATGCTTGCGGCCGAGAATGCCGCCGGCGTCGCCTTCGATTTCGAGGAACTGCCGCAAAGCGCGCAGGCGGATTATCGATCGTTCATAGCCGAGGCTAACGCCCGGCTCGGCAAGCTACTCGTCACTGTATCGGTGCCGGTGGATGACGATAGCTGGGATCTGAAGGCCTATGCCAAGGCTGCCGACAAGCTGTTCCTGATGACCTATGACGAACATTATCCGGGCGGGCAGCCTGGGCCGATCGCCTCCCAGCCATGGTTCGTCGATAAATTGCGCAAGACGGTGGCGGAGATCGGCCGGGACAAGGCGATCGTCGCGATCGGCAATTATGCGTACGATTGGCCGGAAGGCGGCACGAACGCGGACTCAATGACCAACGAAGCCGCCTATCTGATCGCGCATGATAACGAGGTGAAGACGCGCTTCGATGCGGCAAGCGGCAACGCGACTTTCGACTATCGCGACGATGACGGTACGCTCCGCCACGTGTGGATGCTGGATGCGGCGAGCGGCTGGAACCAGTTACGCGCGATCAAGGCGGCGGGCACCTATGGCGTGGCGCTGTGGCGGCTGGGCGGCGAAGATCCGGGGCTATGGGACGCCTTCTCCGCCATCAGGCGCGGCAATGCGCCTCCGGCGTTCGGCGCGATGCGATCGATCGGCAATGTCGATGTGCAGGGCAATGGTGAGATCCTGCGCATCACCGCCGTTCCCACCGAAGGCTCCCGGACGGTTATCACCGACAAGAACGGCCTCATCCGCGACGAACATTATGCGTCTTATCCGACGCCTTATGTCGTCAGCCGGGTGGGCTACCGGCCGAAGCAGGTGGCGCTCACCTTCGATGACGGGCCGGATCCGGTGTGGACGCCGCAGATCCTGGACATATTGGAGGCAAAGAAGGCGCCTGCGACCTTCTTCGTGATTGGCGAGAATGCACTCGCCCATCCGCTGTTGCTCGATCGCATCCTGCGTGACGGATCGGAAATCGGGAATCATAGCTATACGCATCCCAATCTGGCGCTCGTCTCCCCGCGTGGCGCGCGGATCGAGATCAACACCACGCAGCGGCTGGTGGAGGCCTATACCGGCCGCTCCACACGCCTCTTCCGCGCGCCTTACTTCGGCGACGCCGAGCCGACCACCGAGGACGAACTAGGGCCGGCGCTGACCGCGCAGAAGGCGGGCTATGTGAACGTCGGCCTGCATGTCGACAGCGAGGATTGGACGCGGCCCGGTGTCCAATCGATCATCGATACCACGCTGCGCGAAGTGGAGGATGGCGACGAGGTTAAATCCGGCAACATTATCCTGCTACACGATAGCGGCGGCAATCGCGCGCAGACGGTGGCGGCGCTGCCGGCGATCATCGATGGCCTGCGCGCACGCGGTTACGAACTGGTTCCGGTATCGCAGCTTGCAGGCCTGTCACCGGCGAAGGTGAATCCGGTCATCTCGGGCAGCGATCTGATCGCGGTGCGCTTCGATGTCGGCATCTTCCTGATTCTCGCGGGGCTCAACGCCACGCTGAAATTCCTGTTCTTCGTGGCGATCTTCGTCGGCACCGTCCGCGCGATCCTGCTGGCAGTGCTCGCGGTGCGCTCCAACGTCAGGGTGAACCGCCCCGTGCCGCCGGAAATCGATTCCGGCCGCTTCGTCTCCGTGCTGATCCCTGCTTACAATGAAGCGCGGGTGATCGAGGCGTCCGTGCGGCGCGTGCTGGAAAGCGAACAGATCGGCCTGGAAGTGATCGTCATCGACGATGGATCGAAGGACGAGACCAGCGCGGTCGTAAAGGCCGCCTTCGCGGGCGATCCCCGCGTGCGGCTGCTGACGCTGGAAAATGGCGGCAAGGCGCGCGCGCTGAACAAGGGGCTGGAATTGGCGACGGGCGAGATCATCGTTGCGCTGGATGCCGATACTCAGTTCGAGCCGCTGACGATGGCGCGCCTTGCCCGCTGGTTTGCCAATCCGGAGCTTGGCGCGGTGGCCGGCAATGCCAAGGTCGGCAACCGCATCAACATCGTCACGCGCTGGCAGGCTGTGGAATATGTGACCGCGCAAAATCTGGAGCGGCGCGCGCTGAGCCGGTTCGACGCGATCACGGTGGTGCCCGGCGCGGTGGGTGCATGGCGGCGTTCGGCGCTCGACAGCGTCGGCGGCTATCCACACGATACGCTGGCCGAGGATCAGGATTTGACGATCGCCATCCAGCGTTACGGCTGGAAGGTGCGCTACGATATCGATGCGGTCGCCTGGACAGAGGCGCCGGAAAGCTTCGGCGCGCTTGCCAAACAGCGCTTCCGCTGGGCGTTCGGCACGCTGCAATGCCTGTGGAAACACCGCCGAATCCTGGTGGATCGCAAGCCGGCCGGGCTCGCGTTGGTCGGCATCCCGCAGGCATGGCTGTTCCAGATCGGTTTCGCGCTGATTTCGCCATTGATCGATCTGGCGCTCGGCATCTCGATCGTCTCCACCTTCCTGCGCGTTCAGCAGCATGGCTGGGCGCAGACCCAATCGGACGTGCTGCGGATGGGAATCTACTGGATTGCCTTCACCGCGATCGATGCGGTGTGCGGCTGGATCGCCTATCGGCTAGAGGGACGCGAAAAGCGCTTCCCGCTGTTCCTGCTGCTCGCTCAACGCTTCGTGTATCGGCAGATCATGTATTCGGTCGTGGTTCGCGCGGTGACGGCGGCGATACGCGGTCCGTGGGTCGGCTGGGGAAAGCTGGAACGCTCCGGCCGCGTTACGTCGGCCGCGTAATGAGCCCGGAAAACGGCGCGCAACAACGTGCTTAATCCGGCGGTAACCTCCTGCTTTCACAAGATGTAAAGACGTTCAACGCCACATGGCGCCGGCCACGAGGAGGGCCGGGTATGGCGCAGCGTAAGTACAAGACGGAATGGTCTGAACAGCATCACGCGCGCGAAAACGCCGCTACCGTTGCGTCGCCCACCCGCATCCTTCACCAATTGTTGGACGAGCGCCGGGGCGCCCTGCCCGAGCCGCATGTTGATCGCTGGTCGCAGCGCCGCGCGCTCATGTTCATCGCCGTCAGCGCAAGCATGCTGTGGGCCGCCATTCTGGTGGCCGGCGCGCAGACCGCCAGCGCGATCATCTGATCCGCCCTCCACCGCGAGGATCGACCGTTTAGAATCGATTATTTACATCGATAATGGACTGGATTGGCCGGAACTTCTGTATCGTTCAGCGCGCTGGTGCCGTTCTTTGACGACAATTATGCCCATTATCCACGCAGATCTTATGGCGGCGTTAACCCGCTGGCGCTAACCACGCTCCAGCCAATGCCGGCGTGAGAGAAAGACTAAGATGGGCGGGTCGTTCGCCTTTTTGCTGCCGGTCATGATGGTCACGGTCGGCGCATCGTTCCTGATCCTGTATCGCTGCGGCGTCCGTGCCGCATTGCCCTGGGCGATTGGATTCTTGTGCTCGGGGGTCGGTTTCACGGCGCCTTTTTGGAATCTCGTCCTGCCCCGCATTCCCTGCGCGATCCTTGCGGACGGGATCTTCGCAACGGCGTTCTTCGCATATGGTCGCGGGCTGATCGACGGAGCGGATCGCGGCATCGTACTGCGGATCCGGCTTGCGGCCTTCGCCGCCGCGATCCTAGCTTCGGTCGTGTCCGTGGCTCTGCACGCTCCCACGTTCGGGCTGGCAGCGAACGATCTGTGCTGCGCCGTGCTGCTAGGCACTGCGCTTCTGCGGATGCAGCAGCGCCTCGCCCATCCCATTCGCCGCCTGCTTTTCATGTTCTCCTGCCTAGTCGTGCTGGAGACATTGGTGCGCGGCGTGCTGTCATTCCTTACCTTCACTCCGGGCATCAAGGGCGGGTTCCTCGCAACCGAATATGCCTTCTTGATGCAGGCCACGGCCGGCGCGTTGGGCCTGCCGTTCGCGCTGTCCGCACTCGCAAGCCTGCTCTTCGATGCGACGGCAGGCTATCGGCGCGATGCGATGGTGGATCCGCTGTCCGGGCTTCTCAACCGACGTGGGTTCGAGGCTGCCGTCCAGCGTCTTGGCGGCAAGCGCGGCGGGGCGGTGATCGCCTGCGACATCGACCACTTCAAGCGCGTGAACGATCTTTACGGCCATCCGGCGGGAGACGCCGTGATCGCCGGCATCGGGACGCTAATCCTGACGGCCCTCCCAAGGGATGGGTTCGCCGGGCGGAGCGGCGGCGAGGAATTCACGATCGTCCTGCCGCGCGCGGACATTGCCGAGGCGACGCGCGTCGCCAGCGCCATCCGGGCCGCGTTCACCGGGGCCGATTGGCGCGATTACGGCATCTCCGAACGGCTTACCGCCAGCCTGGGCGTAGCTCTCGTGACCCCGCCACATTCATCCTGGGACCAGGGCCTGGAGGTCGCCGATCAGGCGCTCTACGATGCCAAGCGAAACGGGCGCGACCGCGTCTCCTACCGCCTCCAGATGGTCGCCGCGAACGAAGCGCCTGTGGAGCAAGAGGCTACGCAGGCCGCCACCGCCTGATCCAACCTGTCGGGGGCGCCTTGCCTCAGATCAGCCCTGCCAGCGGGCTCGACGGATCGGCATAGCGCCGGCGCTGCATCCGGCCGGCGCGATAGGCGAGACGCCCCGCTTCCACCGCCGCCTTCATCGCCTCCGCCATCAGCAGCGGATCCTTGGCTTCGGCGATGGCGGTGTTCATCAGCACGCCATCGCACCCGAGTTCCATCGCCGCCGCCGCATCGCTGGCGGTGCCCACACCGGCATCCACCAGCACCGGCACCTTGGCCCCTTCCACGATCAGCCGGATCATTACCGGATTCTGGATGCCGAGGCCGGAGCCGATCGGCGCGCCGAGCGGCATGATCGCCACCGCGCCGGCATCCTCCAGCCGCCTGGCGGCGATGGGATCGTCCGCACAATAGACCATCGGCAGGAAGCCTTCCTTGGCGAGGATCTCCGTCGCGCGCAGCGTTTCGATCATGTCCGGGTAGAGCGTCTTGGCCTCCCCCAGTACTTCCAGTTTCACCAGCTCCCAGCCGCCCGCCTCACGCGCCAGCCGCAGCGTGCGGATTGCGCTTTCGGCATCGAAGCAGCCGGCCGTATTCGGCAGATAGGTGATACTCTTGGGATCGATATAGTCGGTCAGCATCGGCTGAGTGCGATCGGCGATGTTCACCCGCCGCACAGCCACCGTCACGATCTCCGCACCCGAAGCCGCCACGGCGGCGGCGTTCTGGGCGAAATCTTTATACTTGCCCGTACCCACGATCAGGCGCGACCGGAAGGTCTTGCCCGCGACGCTCCACGCATCGTCGTTCACCGGAGTCGAGACGTGATCGCCACCGCCGACAAAATGGACGATCTCCAGTTCGTCGCCATCGTCCAGCACGACGTCGGCCAATGTCGAGCGGGGCACGATCTCCAGATTGCGCTCCACCGCCACCTTGGTCGGTTCCAGCCCCAGATCGTTGGCAAGCGCCGCGATCGTCAGGCCCGCGCCGACGCGGCGATGCTCGCCATTGACGATGATGCTGATCGTGCCGTCCGTGTGCATATCGTGCCCGTATCCCACTGGAGAGAGGCCGCACTTAGGCCTTCACACGCCCGCTTTCAAATGGCGCGGACGCCCGTCCATGCCCCTAGATGCTGGACGTAAGCGGTAAGCTCTGACATGGCGCCCGGCCAAACGAGATGAGGTGGTCTTGATGACCGATACACAGAGGGCCGCGATGCAAGTCGATCCCGCGCTCGTCCGTCAGCTCGCCGAGCTGCTCGACGAAACCCAGCTTACCGAAATCGAAGTGCAGGATGGTGATCGCAAGATCCGCGTCGCCCGCACCGTGACCGTAGCCGCTGCCGCGCCGGCCATGCCGGTCGCCGCACAGCCCGTGGCGGCGCCTTCCCAGGCTTCGGCGCCCGCTCCGGCCGCTACCGGCGATCATCCCGGCACCGTGAAATCGCCGATGGTGGGCACCGCCTATCTCGCCGCAGGGCCGGATGCGAAGAACTTCATCGCCGTCGGCCAGCAGGTCGCGGCCGGCGATACCTTGCTGATCGTGGAAGCGATGAAGGTGATGAACCCGATCGTCGCTCCCCGCGCCGGAACGGTGAAGGCGTTGCTGATCGACAATGGTCAGCCGGTCGAGTTCGATCAGCCGCTCGTCGTCGTAGAATAATATCGTGGCGAAGATCGAGAAGGTTCTGATCGCCAATCGTGGCGAAATCGCGCTGCGCATCCACCGCGCCTGCCATGAAATGGGCATTCGCACGGTCGCGGCGCATTCCACCGCCGATGCGGATGCGATGCACGTGCGGCTGGCGGACGAGGCGGTGTGCATCGGCCCGCCTTCGGCCACCGAAAGCTATCTTAACATCCCGAACATCATTTCCGCCGCCGAGATTTCCGGCGCGGACGCTATCCATCCGGGCTACGGCTTCCTTTCGGAAAACGCCAAGTTCGCCGAGATCGTGGAAGCGCACGGGCTGATCTGGATCGGCCCCAAGCCGGAACATATCCGGACAATGGGCGACAAGATCCAGGCCAAGCGCACGGCGGGTGCGCTCGGTCTGCCGCTGGTGCCGGGTTCGGACGGCCCGATCGCCGATCTTGCCGAGGCCAAGGCGATCGCCGCCAAGGCTGGCTATCCCGTCATCATCAAGGCGGCATCGGGCGGCGGCGGCCGGGGGATGAAGGTCTGCACCTCCGAAGATCAGCTGGAAACGCTGATGAGCCAAGCCGGGAGCGAGGCTAAGGCGGCGTTTGGCGATGCGACTGTCTACCTCGAAAAATATCTCGGCAATCCACGCCACATCGAATTTCAGGTGTTTGGCGACGGCACCGGCCAGGCGATCCATCTGGGCGAACGCGATTGCTCGATCCAGCGGCGCCATCAGAAGGTCATCGAGGAAGCGCCCTCTCCGGTCATCTCGGCCGAGGAGCGTGATCGCATGGGCGGCATTGTCGCTAAGGCGATGGCCGATATGAGCTATCGCGGCGCCGGCACGATAGAGTTCCTGTGGGAAAACGGTGAATTTTACTTTATCGAGATGAACACCCGTCTGCAGGTGGAGCATCCGGTCACGGAGGCGATCACCGGCCTCGATCTGGTCCGTGAACAGATCCGCATCGCCGAAGGCCATTCGCTGACGCTACGGCAGGAAGACGTGATCTTCCGGGGCCATGCGATCGAATGCCGGATCAATGCCGAGGATCCACGCACCTTCGCGCCCTCCCCCGGAACAGTGACGCAATATCACGCGCCCGGCGGCATGAACGTGCGCGTCGATAGCGGGCTCTACGCTGGCTATCGGATCCCGCCTTATTACGACAGCATGATCGCCAAGCTGATCGTTTACGGCACCACGCGTAACGGTGCGCTGCGCCGCCTGCGGCGGGCGCTGGAGGAGTTCGTGGTGGATGGCGTGAAGACGACCATCCCGCTTCACCAAGCGCTGGTGGAGGATCCCGAATTCCAGGCCGGCGATTATTCGATCAAGTGGCTGGAAGAGTGGCTGGCCAAGCAGGAGCAATAAGCCCCTGTCCCGGCGCGCCTAACTTTCCTTGCCCTGAGCTTGTCGAAGGGCTGTCCTTCTTTCGCAAAGGAAAGACAGTGCTTCGACCGGCTCAGCACTAAACCGGGGAAAACAATGAAGGCAATGATCTGGCATAACCCGCGCTGTTCGAAATCGCGCGAGGCGCTGGCGATCCTGGAGGCGGCCGGCAAGGACGTCACGATCGTCGAATATCTGAAGATGCCGCCCGAGGCTGAAGAACTGGGCCGCCTCTACGCCCGTGCGGGCATGACGGCGCGCGACGGTCTCCGCCTGGCCGAACCGGAATCAACGTCTCTCAAGGATGCCAGCGACGACGAGATTCTCGCGGCGATGGCGGCGAACCCGATCCTGATCGAACGGCCGCTCGTGGAGACGGCAAAGGGCGTCAGGCTGGGTCGCCCGCCCGAGAAGGTGCGCGAAATCCTGTAACGCTCTCTCGGGCGCTCCCGGGACGACAGGAACCTAGCGCCCAGCCGCCATTCGGTCCGGCCTCTGCTTGCGCAGGAGCCGGCACCGTCAACCGGCAATCAATGCTGCGGGCGATCGTCCTGCATCGGCTGCAGCTTCGCATCGGGATTGGGGTCCAGCGGCGGCTGGTTCTGAAGGCGCTGCGCCGGGCGCACGGGGCGCTCGTCGTCCTCGTCGTCCTGCATACCCTTCTTGAAGCTTTTGATCCCCTTCGCCGCATCGCCCATGATGTCCGACAGGCGCCCCTTGCCGAACAGGAGCATGACGACGACCGCAAGGATCAGCCAATGCCAGATGCTCAAACCGCCCATCGAAAAATCTCCCTAGAACCTCTCGCCGAGGTCTAACGGCCGCTTTCTACTCGTCCTCGCCGGCTTGCGCCACCTCAAGCTGCTGCTCCAGCGCAAGATCGATCGGATCCAGCAGCCCGGCTGCGCGCAGATCCTCGATCCCCGGCAGATCGCGCCGCGAGGCGAGGCCGAAATGGTCGAGGAAAGCGGGCGTCGTCGCAAAGGTGAGCGGCCGCCCCGGCACTTCGCGGCGGCCGGCGGGCTTGATCCACCCGGCCTCCAGCAGCGCATCCAGCGTACCCTTGGAGATCTGGACCCCGCGTATCGCCTCGATCTCGGCGCGGCTGACCGGCTCGTGATAGGCAATGATCGCCAACGTCTCGATCCCCGCGCGCGAGAGCTTGCGCGGCTCCGTCTTCTCGCGGCGTAGAATGTGGGCGAGATCGGGTGCGGTCTGGAGGCGGTAGCGCCCGCCCCGCTCGACCAGCTCGATGCCGTGCCCTTCGTAGAGCGCGGCGAGGCCAGCGAGGGCAGGCTTCACATTCTCGATGCCGGTCGCGGTGGAAAGCTCCTGCGGCGTCATCGGTGCTTCGGCGGCGAAGAGCGTCGCTTCCAGCGCGCGAACGTCAGCGTCAATCATGCGCCTCGCCCCCCTTCCCGGTCAGGCTGAGCGTGTCGAAGCCCCGCCCTTCTTAAGGACGGGGGAGAGTAGGACGATCCTTCGACAAGCTCAGGATGAACGGAGAGAGCAAGCGAATCTGACACCCTCAAGCCCGCTTCACCATCAACGGCGCGAACGCAGCATCCTGCCGCAGCGCCAGCCTTCCCTGCTTGGCCAGTTCCAGCGCCGCCACGAAGCTGGAGGCAATGGACGACCTCCGATAATCCTCATCCTCCGCTTCCGGCAGGAAGCTGGCGAGATCGGCCCAGTCCAGTTTTTCGCCCAGCATCCGCGCAACCAGCTCCAGAGCCGCTTCCAGAGTCAACACCGGGCGCCGCGAGACGACATGCATCGGCGGCACGCTGCGAACCTTCACCGCGCCATAAGCGGCGATGAGATCGAACAGATTGGCCTCCCACGCCGGCTTCTTCACGACCCGCAAGCCTTCCGGGCTGCCGCGCGCGAACACGTCGCGGCCCAGCCTGTCGCGCGCCATCAGCCGCGCGCCAGCCTCGCGCATCGCATCCAGTCGCTGAAGCCTCAATTGCAAGCGGAGCGCCATTTCCTCCGGGCTGGGTTCCACCTCGGGGTCGCGGGGCAGCAGCAGGCCGGATTTCAGATAAGCAAGCCACGCCGCCATCACGAGATAATCGGCGGCGAGTTCCAGCTTCAGCGCGCGTGCCTGCGCGATGAAGGCAAGATATTGCTCCACCAGCGCCAGAATCGAAATCTGCTTGAGATCCACCTTCTGATTGCGCGCAAGGGTCAGCAACAGATCGAGCGGCCCTTCCCACCCGTCTATGTCGAGCGTCAGCGTCTCGCTTTCGGGCTGGGAGAGATCGAACTGATCGGACATCGTCGATGCAGCGTAGCCGAGGGAGCGGACGAGTCGAGCATCGACCGCCGCCGCCCGGGGCTGGCGCTATGCCAGCGCCAGAAAGGCGTCCCGCTTCGCGATCAACGCCTCGAACGGAACGGTCGTGGTCGTCCCCGCGATCGTCGCCATCGCGCGATCGAGGCGGATGCGCGCTTCTGCACTGATGCCCGGCACCGCATCGGCGCAGGCAATCATCTCCGCCATGTCACCCGAGCAATGCAGCGCCACATCGCAGCCGGCGGCGATCACCCCCGTCGCCCGCTCGCCGAAATCGCCCTTCAGCGCGTGCATACCAAGATCGTCGGACATGAGCAGGCCATCGAAGCCTACTCGTTTGCGGACGATCTCACCGATCACGATGGGTGACAGACTCGCACAATCCTGCGCATCCCATGCGGAATAAACGACGTGCGCGGTCATCGCCATCGGCGCCGTGTTCAGCCGCACGAACGGGGCGAGGTCCGTCTCCAAATCTTCCGCCGATGCATCGACCACGGGCAGTTCCAGATGGCTGTCCGCCATTGCCCGGCCATGCCCCGGGATATGCTTGACGATGCCGACGACGCCGCCGGCGCGCAGACCCTCGATCGTTGCGCGGCCGAGCGCCGCCACCCGCAGCGGCTCCGATCCCAGCGCGCGGTCACCGATGATGTCGTGGGCGCCTGGCTGTCGCACGTCGAGCAGAGGCAGGCAATCCACGTTGATGCCCACCTCGCGCAGCATCAGCGCCAGCGCCGTCGCATTGGCGCGTATCGCCTCGATCGCTGACATCGGCGCCACATCGTAGAGCGCATCGAAGCGCGCGCCTTGCGGAAAGGCCGCCCATTCCGGCGGCTGCATCCGCGCGACACGCCCGCCTTCTTGATCGATCAGGATCGGCACGTCATCGCGACCTGACAGCGCCCGCAGATCGTCCGTCAGTGCGCGAAGCTGGGCGCGATCGATCACGTTGCGCCGGAACAGGATATAGCCGGCCGGCACTACCTCCCGAAAGAAGGCGCGCTCCTCATCGGTCAGGGATGGGCCGGAGAGGCCCAGGATCAGCGGGGTCATCGAAGGCTTTCCTTGTTCACGGACGCGCTTCCGATCGCACCGGAGCGAAACGGAAGCGACAACGCGTCCGGGCTTAATTGACGATGCTGCAGCTCTCGCCGGCGATGCGCAATTGCGCGCACAGCCGCCCGGCATTGGCAGCGCCCGAAGCGCGAAGCCGGAACAGCTTCTTGTCCCCACTCTCAACCGGGCTGATGACCAGCCCCAGATCGCGCAGGCCCGCAAAGCGGCCGGACAACGTCTTCCAAGCCGCCTTGGCATTGGCCTCGGTCGAGAAAGCGCCGAGCTGGATCACGCCTGATCCTCCGCCCGATGACGGCGCTTCGGCCACTAGCGGAGCGGCCGGCTTCGGCACCGGCACGGGCCGGCTGGGCGGGATCGGCACGGCGGCAACGGGCGGCGTCGCCGGCAGAGGCGCAGGCTGGCCTGCTGGGGCAGCCGCAGGCGGCGCGGCGGGACGCGGCTGACCTGGCATGGCGGGTTGCGGCGATGCCGGCCGCGTTTGCGCCGGGCCGACCATCGGCTGCTCCGGCAGCGCATTCAGGTCTATGGGACTGTTCACGTCCTGCCCTGCGCTGGTGCCATACGTCACCTCGCCACCAGGGTCCGCCGTCATGCCACCCGGATTGGGCGGGCGCACCTTATAGGAGCCGGGCTCTGCCTTGATGATCTGGCCGCTGCCGGCCGCCCCGCCGCTATGCCCGCGATACCAGAGGATCCCGGCGGTCAGCAGCGCGATGGCGACCAGCACGAGGATAGCCGCGAGAATCAGGCCGCCATAGCCCGTATTCTCGCTGCCATAATAATCGTCCTCATCCTCCACAGGCTCGAGCCACGGCAGACGATCCCGCGCCACATCGCCCGAACTACCCCGCCGGATCTCGACCATCGCTTAGTGCAACTCCTCGGCTGCCTCGACGCCGATCACGCCCAGGCCATTGCGGATGATCTGCCCGATCGCATCGGCAAGCGCCAGCCGTGCGGCGGTGAGCGGAAGATTGTCGGGCAGCAGGAAGCGGCGGCCCGGATCATCGTTGCCGCGATTCCACAAAGCGTGAAACGCGGCGGCGAGATCGTAGAGATAGAAGGCGATCCGATGCGGCTCGCGCGTCGCTGCCGCGCCCTCGATCATGCGCGGGAATTGCGCGGCGAACTTCACCAGCGCCAGTTCCTCGGCATCCAGCAGCGCCAGATCCGCTTCCGGCAGCACCAGCCCGGCTTCCGCCGCACGCCGATGGAGCGAGGCGATGCGGGCATGCGCATATTGCACGTAGAAAACTGGATTGTCCTTGGAGGCTTCCACCACCTTGGCGAAATCAAAATCCATCTGCGCGTCGGCCTTGCGCGTCAGCATCGTGAAGCGAACGACATCCTTGCCCACTTCGCGCACGACATCGGCCAGCGTCACGAAGCTGCCGGAGCGCTTCGACATCTTCACTGGTTCGCCATTGCGGAGCAGCTTCACCATCTGGACGAGCTTCACGTCGAAGCTCTTGCCGCCGGTGAGCGCCTTCACCGCTGCCTGAATGCGCTTGACCGTGCCGGCATGGTCGGCGCCCCAGATATCGATCAGCTGATCGGCATTCTCCGCCTTCTGCCAATGATAAGCGAGATCGGTGCCGAAATAGGTAAGGCCGCCATCGGATTTGCGCACCGGCCGATCCTGATCGTCGCCGAACGCAGTCGACCGGAACAGAGTCATTTCGGTCGGCTCCCAATCGTCGGGAAGCTCGCCCTTCGGGGGCTCCAGCGTGCCCTGATAGATCAGGCCATCAGCGCGCAGCCGATCGAACGCCGCTTCCACCCGACCCTCGGCCTGCACGGCGGCTTCCGATGCGAATACCGCATGTTCGATGCCGAGTAGGGCGAGATCGGCGCGGATCATATCCATCATCGCCGCCACCGCACGGGTGCGGAACAGATCGAGCCATTCGCTTTCCGGCTTGCCGGCGTAGGCATTGCCAAATTCCGATGCGAGCGCCTGCCCGATCGCGATCAGATAATCGCCCGGATAAAAGCCCTCAGGGATCGCGCCGATATCCTCGCCCAGCGCTTCCCGATAGCGCAGGTGCACCGAGCGGCCGAGCGTCTGCACCTGCGCGCCGGCATCGTTGATATAATATTCGCGGGTGACGGGGTGCCCGGCATATTCCAGCAGCCCTGCCAGCGCATCGCCCACCACCGCGCCCCGGCAATGGCCCATGTGCATCGGCCCGGTTGGGTTGGCGGAGACATATTCCACGTTCACGCGGCTATGCGCGCCGGCCTCCGACCGGCCATAGTTGGCCGCCTCGCCAAGGATGGTGGCGAGTTCGGCGCGCCAAGTGCTCTCGGTCAGGCGCAGATTGATGAAGCCCGGCCCGGCAATCTCCACCGTTTCGACGGCGGCGATCGCTTCCAGCTTGGGCACGAGCAGCGTCGCCAGCGCGCGCGGGTTGGTCCCCGCCGGCTTGGCCAGCACCATCGCCGCATTGGTCGAAAGATCGCCATGCGTAACGTCGCGCGGCGGCTCCACCGTGATCGCCTCGCGCTTCAAGCCTGCGGGCAGCGCCCCTTCGGCTTCCAGGGCATCCAGCGCGGCGGAGAGATCGGCGGTGAAACGGGCATAGAGCGTGGGCAAGGCAGGCATCATCCGGCAAAAGCGTGAGCGTGCGCCTTTAGCGGATGACGTACGCCGCGTCATGCCCGCTGGCGATTATCGTGTCTGCGGACACCATCGACAGGCGGGCGGCCGGATCGTATCTGGCCGGGCACCCGATCGGACGCCAACCTTGCACCAGCAGACCATCACCTACCTCATCACCGGTGTCGTCATCGCGCTCGTCCTGCTACTGCGGGTGCGGGGCGCCCGGCACGCCAGCCGGCTGCGGATCGAAACCTTGTGGATCGTGCCGGCCCTGTTCGCCCTTGCGCTCGTCGTCGGCGTCTATGAGATGCCGCCCCACGCGCCGCTCGGCTGGCTGTGGCTGGCCTTGTCGGCAGGCGCCGGCGCGCCGATCGGCTGGCAGCGGGGAAAGCTCATGCGGATCAGCGTCGATCCCGAAACACACCAGATCAACAAGCAGAACTCCCCCGCTGCGATCCTCTTCATCGTACTGCTAATCGTCGCGCGTCAAGGCCTGCGCTACGAAGCGGCGCAGGCGGGGATCAACCTGATGAACGTCACCAGCTATCTGCTCGCCTTCGGGTTCGGGCTGATGGCGGCGATGCGGGGCGAGATGTTCCTGCGGGCGCAGCGCTTGCTTGCCGAAGCGCAAGCGGCACGCGCCGCCTGATTCCCATGCCGCTCTTCCGCCCCCTCATTGCCGGCGCAACCTGGTCGGGCCGTCTTATCGGCTGCATTGGCGGCCTGCTCGGCATTGCCTTGACCGCCCTGATTACCGCGCAGGTGATGCCCGCATCGGCTTTGCCCGCGCTGATCGCGGCGATCGGCGGATCGGCCGCGCTCGTCTTTGCTATCCCCTCCAGTCCGCTCGCCCAACCCTGGCCGGTGATCGGCGGCAATACTATGTCCACGCTGGTCGGCATCGCGGCGTTTCACGCTATTCCCAATGTCGCACTGGCCTCCGGGGTTGCCGTCGGCGGGGCGATGATCGCCATGTCGCTGCTGCGCTGCTTCCATCCACCGGGCGGTGCGACCGCGCTGACGGGCGTGATCGGGGGGCCGGCGGTGCACGCATCCGGCTACGCCTTTGCGTTCCTGCCGGTCGCCACCAATTCGCTGGCCTTGGTAATCTTTGCGGCGGTTTTCCTGCGCGCGACGGGACATGCCTACCCGCATCGTGCCACGCCTACGCCAATGCCGGCCTCCAATCTCGATCGCAGCGATATCGATGCCGCGCTGGCGGAGATGCACGAGAGCTTCGACATTGCCCGCGACGATCTGGATGCCTTACTGGCCCGCGCCGAAATCCACGCGGCGGCCCGACGCCGCCGCTAGAGCCCGTCCGGCATGTCGATCGGGCCGATCACCTCGCGATAGCGCGATACCGCATAACGATCGGTCATGCCCGCGATGAAATCGCCGATATGGCGGGTGCGGGTGGGTTCCTCCGCCGGAAGGCAGGCGCTCCAGGCCGGCGGGAGCAGCGCCGGATCGGCCAGGTAGGCGCTGGCCAGCCCCGCCACGATCCGCCCGGCCTTCTCGGCCACGGCGACCTGGCTCGGATGATGATAGAGTTCGGCATACATGAAGCGCTTGAGTGCACGCTCCTCCACCGCGATCTCGTCGGAAAATCCGATCAGCGGGCCCGGTGCGGCGCGCACTTCATCCACCGATGCGGGCTGCGCGCGCGCGATCCGGCGGCGGCTTTCCACGATCAGATCGCCCACCATCCGCCCGATCTGATCGCGGATCAGTTCCCCGGCCAGCCGCTCGGGCGGCAGATCGGGCCAGCGCGCGCGAACGGCGGGCCAGCCTTCCGCCACCAGCGGCGCTGCCAGCACGCTGTCCAGCGAGAGCAGGCCCGCGCGCAGCCCATCGTCGATATCGTGATTGTCGTAGGCGATGTCGTCGGACAGCGCCGCCACCTGCGCCTCCAGCGAGGGCTGACCGTGCAGATCGAGGGAGAAGTCCGCATCGATTTCCGCCAGCGCCCACGGCGGCGACGCGACGGGTCCGTTATGCTTGGCCAGCCCCTCCAGCGTCTCCCAGGTCAGATTCAGGCCCGCGTGGTCCGGATAAGGCGATTCCAGCATGTGAAGGATGCGCAGCGTATGGGCATTGTGATCGAAGCCGCCCGCCGCCGCCGTAGCCGCCTTCAGCGCATCCTCCCCCGCGTGGCCGAACGGCGGATGGCCGATGTCGTGGGCGAGGCACAAGGCCTCGGTCAGATCCTCGTTCAGGCCGAGTGCGCGGGCTATCGTGCGACCGATCTGCGCCACTTCGATGCTGTGCGTCAGCCGCACCCGGAAATGATCGCCGTCCGGGGCGACGAAAACCTGAGTCTTGTGGCGGAGGCGGCGAAAGGCGATCGAATGGATGATCCGATCGCGATCGCGCTGAAAGGCGTCGCGCGGCGTGGCGGAGCGGCCATCGCGCGCGCCGAAATAGCGGCCACGGCTCTGGGCGGGATCGGAAGCATAAGGGGCTAGCACGGCGAAGCGCCATAGAGCGCCGCTCCGTGAAGTCGAGCCTTCCTCATCCAGCGGACCTAGGCCGACGACGTGCCGCTACAGCTTCTCCACGGCTTCGCCGGCGCGCGTCGAAACCCGGAAGGTCGCCATGCCTTCCTTCTTCCGCTCCGTCACCCACGCCTGCGCGGCGGCGGCGGTGGGGAAAGGGCCGATCATCAGCCGGTTGGTGAAGCGATAATGCATCGTCCATGGCGTGCGCCCGCCAAGCTGGCCCGGCCATTTCCCTTTCAGATCCGACCATGCGCGCGGCAGATCGGTCCGGTTAGCGCCGCCCGCCACCTGCACCCAGTGCCGTGCGGGATTGGTCTTGGCGGTCTTCGCGGCGGCGGCAGCCTCCTCGGCTTCGGCGCGCTTCTTCTGAGCGGCAGCCGTCTCGGCCCGCTTGGCGGCGGCGACTTTCCGCATTTGCACCTGAAGCGCCGGCGAATCGTCTACCGTCGGCGGGACTCCCGTTTTCTCTGCCGATGGCTGGGTAGCAGACGCGGAAGCGGCCGATGGTGAGAGGCTGAAGCCAGTCTGCGGCGATGTCGCGACGCTTGGGTCGGCCTTCAACTTGGCGGGTATCAGCCGCCTTACCAGCGGCGTGGAGGAGGCCACCGTGGTGCGGCTGCCCGGCTGCGGGAAGCGGCCCAGGAAAACCGCCGCTGCCTTCTCCCCCGGCCGCAATGCCGCGAGGCGAGCGAGATAGGGACGCAACGTCGCGACCTGATTGGGCGGCAAGACGAGAGCGGCGTCCTGTTCGGCCCCCGCCACATCGCCGGTCAAGGCCTTGGCAAAGGCGCGCGTGCGCCAGGCGGGAACATCCTGCTTGCGGAGCAGCGGATCAAGCGTCGCGAGCGCGGAGGGGAGATTGCCCGATATCGCCTGGCTGAGCGCAAGCCGGCGCGTCGTGGTCGCGTCGCCGGGCTTGGCAAGCAACGCCATCTGGTACGAAGCCTGCGCGCGGCGGCTGTCTCCGGCCAGATCGTAGGCCAGCCCCCGATCCGGGGCGATCGTCGCTTCGGAGACGCCGAGCGACTGGGCCTGCCGGAAATAGCGAAGCGCCGCGCGGCCATTGCCGGTCTGCACGGTGGCGGATGCCAGCCCGGCCTTCACCGCGCCATCGCTCGGCGCAAGATCCTCGGCGCGGGCGAAGAAGCCCGTCGCCGCATTCACGTCCCCTACTGCCAGCGCGGCGCGGCCGGCACCGGCCAGCGCCTCGACATTGTTGGGGGAAGTGGAAAGCACGCGCAGGAATTGCGACAGCGCTTCCGCCTGATCCCCGCGCCCGGCCGCCGCCCGCGCGATCGAGAGCGCGTCGCTATGGGTGGCGGTGGAAACCGGCTGGTCCGGCTCGACGCTATCCTGCGGGATCTGGGCGAAGAGCGGGCCTGCCGCGACGACGGTAAGGATGAAGATGGGGCGGCAAAGCATGGTCCGCGTCATAGGCGCGCTTGCTCTGCCGGGCCATGAATGGAAGCGGGCGTCGTCGTCCGCTTCCGTCGATCCGCCGCAATCCGCCTCACGCTATCAAACGTGCAGGCGGGAGCGCGGCGGAGATGGTGCCGCAGCCGATTACTGGTTGTTCTGGCGATTGAGGAAGCGCGGGATGTCCAGCGGATCGGTGGCGCGATCCTCTTCCTCATCGTCATTGCCTACCTTGGCCGATCCGCGCGCGATGCTCGACATGCGCTCGAACAAAGTGCCGCCACCCTCGCGGGCTGGCGCCGGGCGCGGCGCTTCGCTGCGCTCGGCCCGCAGCCACCTGCGTGGCCCTGCCGCTGGAGCAGCCTCCTCGGCGATAGGGGCGGGAATGGGCGCGGGCGTCGCGGCGACGGACGCCAAAGGCTCACCCAGCACCAGTTCGTCCTGATCGTCGATCGCGGCGGATGCGGTCGGCATCGCCTCCGGCGCAGCGGCAGGCTTCATGACCGGCTCGGCCACGGCGGCAGGCGCAGGCGGCGTCGCCGGTGCGGCCGATGTATCGGAGGTCGGCGTGCGGACCTCGGCGCGGCTGCGCGGGGGGAAGGAGAAGAGCTTGCTCGGCTCGGGCGCCGGCTGCTTCATCGCATCCGATTCGATGCCAGTCGCCACCACAGAGACGCGGATGCGGCCTTCCAGATCGTTGTTGAACGCCGAACCCCAGATGATGTTCGCATCGGGATCCACCAGCTCGCGAATGTGATTGGCGGCCTCGTCCACTTCCATCAGGCGCATGTCTTCGCCGCCGGTGATCGATACGATCACGCCCTTGGCGCCCTTCATGCTGACACCGTCCAGCAGCGGATTGGCGATGGCTTTCTCCGCCGCCTCGATCGCGCGGCTGTCGCCGGATGCCTCGCCGGTGCCCATCATCGCCTTGCCCATCTCACTCATCACCGAACGCACGTCGGCGAAATCGAGATTGATGAGGCCGGGCATGACCATCAGATCGGTGATGCCGCGCACGCCCTGCTGCAGCACCTCATCCGCCATCATGAACGCTTCCTTGAAGGTCGTGTTCGGATTGGCGATCAAAAACAGATTCTGGTTCGGGATCACGATCAGCGTGTCGACATGCTTCTGCAACTCGGCAATGCCCGCATCGGCGGACTTCATCCGGCGATTACCCTCGAAGCTGAACGGCTTGGTGACGACGCCCACCGTCAAGATGCCGCGCTCGCGCGCCGCCTTGGCGATCACCGGCGCCGCGCCCGTGCCCGTGCCGCCGCCCATGCCGGCCGCGATGAAGCACATGTGCGCGCCCTCAAGCGCCTTCTCCACCTGATCCATCGTCTCCTCGGCCGCCGCGCGCCCGATTTCGGGCCGCGAACCGGCGCCCAGGCCCTGCGTGATCTTCAGGCCCAGCTGGATGCGCTGCTCAGCCGGCGAGGCGTTCAGCGCCTGCGCGTCCGTATTGGCGACAATGAAATCCACACCCTGCACCTCGGCCGCGATCATGTTCGCGACCGCGTTGCCGCCGGCGCCGCCGACACCGATCACGCTGATACGGGGCTTGAGTTCGTCGATTTCCGGGCGGAGGAATTCGATGGTCATAGGGCGTACCTTACGAGAGACGAGGCGATCGAACGCCGATGGTGGTGAATCTGACAGACTAGGCTCTCTGGCGCGAGCCTAATCTGCTATCCAGGCCACAGTTTATCCACAGACTTGTTCACCTAGTAGGAGCTCTTCACGGCCGAGAGCAGCCGCTGGACGAGATTGCCGGGCGAAAGCTTCACGATCGTCTGCGGCGCGGGAGCGGGCCGCAGATCGATCGGATCCGATGCGGCGAACTGTACAAGCCCTGCGAGCGTGGAGAAAGCCGGCCCGCTATGCGCTTCGGGCAGACCGATCAAACCGCGCGGTCGGCCGATGCGGACAGCCCGCCCGAGCGTGCTCTGCGCATAATCGGCGATGCCTTTCAGCTCCGCACCGCCGCCGGTCAGCACCACCTGCCGGCCGATCGGGCCGACGAAGCCGAGGCTCTTCAACGCGCCTTCCACCTCGCTGAAGATCTGCTCCAGACGCTGGCGGATGACGGAGATGAGCTGGGCGCGGGTGATGCGCGGCGCATCACCCGCATCCTGTTCGCCGGAAAGCGGCGCGATCTCGATCATCTCGTGATTGTCGCGCGGGCCAGTCTGGGCCGATCCGTGAAAGCACTTCATCCGCTCGGCCTGTGCGCGGCGGGTGCCGAAGGCCGAGGCGATATCGTCGGTGATATCCGCCGCGCCCAGCGGCAGCGAGGTCAGCCCGACGAGCAGCCCGCCCGCGAACAGCGAGACGTTCGTGACCTCCGCCCCCAGCTCCACCAGCGCCACGCCAAGCTCCCGCTCTTCTGAGGAGAGGCACGCCATCGAGGTGGCGATCGGGCTCGCCACGATCTGTTGCACGGCCAGATGCGCCGAGCGGACACACAGATCCAGGTTCCGCACCGGCGAAGGTTCGGCCACGACGACGTGGATATCCACGCCCAGCCGATCGGCATGCAGCCCCAGCGGGTTCTTCACGCCCTTGAGGCCATCCAACGTGTAGAGCGTCGGCTGCGCATGCAGTACCATCCGCCCGTCGGGATCGATCGATCGGCGGCCGGCGGCGAGAAGATCGTCGATATCCTGCTGTGCGATCCGCTGCCCGCCGAGATCCACCTCGACCGACGCCACGTCCGAGAACAGCCCGCCCGCCGAAAAGCTGAGCCAGACCTCGTCGATCTGAGTGCGCGCGATCCGCTCGGCCTGCTCCACCGCCTCGCGCACCGCACCTTCGGTCGCCCCCATATCGGCGATATAGCCACGGCGGATGCCCCGGCTTTCGCGCTGGCCGGTGCCGAGCACCATGAGCCCGTCCGGCGTCGGCTGTGCGATCAGCGCCGCCACCTTGGACGAGCCGATATCCAGCGCGGTAATCAAGCCTTCGTTACGCGTCTGGGCCATGCTTCATTTCTCGTACCCGGCCACTATCCACTGTTCTTTCTACCGTTCGCACTGAGCTTGTCGAAGTGCCGTTCTTCTATCGTCACGGCTTCGGAAGAAAAACGGTGCTTCGACAAGCTCAGCACGAACGAGGAGGGGTTAGACTGCATGTGCCCCCTCACACCGGGTTCGCCGGTTGAGGCGGCACCGGCGGCGCCACCTTCGCGCCCGGCTCGCTCGACATGCGGACGACCATCCTATCGGGCACGCGCATATCGAAGCGGACGATTCCCTGCCCCAGCAATCGCGCCTCGCTGTCTTTGCGCGCGAACATCGCGAACGCCTCTTGCGCCGCCTTCTCGCCCTCGGGCAGCATCAGCGTCTCGCCCGATTGGAAGCGCACGTCCCAGCGCCGCCCGCCGATCCAGGTCGCGCCTTCGATCAGCGGCTTCAAAACCGGCTGGCTGGCGACAAGCGCCGAAAATTCGGCCGCATGCAGATTGGCGTCCGGGCCAACGACGAGCGGCAGCTGATCCATCGGAGTCGATGGGCCGACCGGCGCAATCACGCGCCCTTGCGGATCGATCAGCGATAGCTTGTAATCATGCTGCCAGACGCCGGCCGGCTTCCGCTCGACGATATCCACGACCAGCGTATCGGGCAGCCGTCGGGAAACCCGCGCATCCTCTACCCAGGCGAGGCCGAGCAGCGCCTGCCGGATGCCCGCCAGATCGACGAGCGGCATATCCTGCCCGCGCGAATCCATCGCGACGCGATAGACGGCATCGCGATCGACATGCGCACGCCCGTTCACCTCGATCGTGCGCACGACGAGGCCCATGCCGCCCAGCCCATGCGCGATCGACATTCCCGCCATCTGCGGGATCCCCATCGCGATCACGCCCGCAATGATCCCGCCGCTCAAGAACAGGCCGAGTGTCCAATTGCGCAGGCCACGCAGGAAGCCTTCCGGCAACGGCAGCGACGCCAATGCCCTTCCGATCATCGCGCCGACGGACGGCCGGGACGTGCGAGCCGGCGGTCGGACGCGTGCCGCGGCGCGGCGCGGGGTGCCGCTCTTGGCGCCGCCGCCGGAGCGCTTCGGCAGAGCCTTCGCGCTCACCGAGCCGCGCACCCCAGCGCATCGTCCAGAATGGCCTGGACGAGCTGTTCGTAGCTCATGCCGATCAGCCGCGCCTGTTCGGGCACCAAGCTGAGCGGCGTCATGCCGGGCTGGGTATTCACCTCCAGCAGATACAGGCCGGCTTCGCCCTGCTCGTCATCCCAGCGGAAATCGGAGCGGGAAATGCCCCGGCAGCCAAGCAGCCGGTGCGCATCGATCGCCATCCGCAGCATGGAGGCCGCCACATCGTCGGGCACATCCTCGGCGGGGCAGACGTGGGTGGTGAGCCCGTCGGTATATTTGGCGTCGTAATCGTACCAGCCGTTCTTTGGCTTCAATTCGGTGATGCCGAAGGCGCGGTCACCCAGCACCGAGATGGTCAGCTCACGGCCGCGAATATAGGGTTCGGCCAGCAGGCTCGGGAAATGCTGCCACGGCCCCTCGGCGCCTCGTGCGATCGGATCGCCATAATTGCCCTCGCGGGTGACGATGGCGACGCCGACGGACGAGCCTTCGTTGACCGGCTTCAGCACATAGGGGCGCGGCAGGGGATCGGCGGCGTACAGACTTTCGGATTCGACTATGATCCCGGCCGGCATGCGGATGCCGTGCGGCACCAGCGCCTGCTTGGTCAGCTCCTTGTCGATAGCAATCACCGACGTAACTAGCCCGGAATGGGTATAGGGTAGTCCCATCAGATCCAGCATACCCTGCACCGTTCCGTCCTCGCCGGGCGTTCCGTGCAGCGCGTTGAAGACAATATCGGGCGCGGCATCCGCCAGCCGACGCGCGACATCATTGCCCATATCGATCCGGGTGACGCGGTGGCCGAGGCTCTCGCAAGCATTAGCGACACCCTCGCCCGAGACGAGACTGACCTCCCGCTCGGACGACCAGCCGCCCATCAGGACCGCAACGTGAAGGGTCACGCCACCACCCCCACCCGCTGTATCTCCCATTCCAGCTCCACGCCGGACTGCGCCTTCACGCGCGTGCGGACCTCTTCGCCCAGCGCCTCGATATCGGCGGACGTGGCGTGATCCAAATTGAGCAGGAAGTTGGTGTGCTTTTCCGAAACCTGGGCGTCGCCGCGCCGGAGCCCTCGGCAGCCCGCCTGATCGATCAGCTGCCACGCTTTATGCCCGTCCGGGTTCTTGAAGGTCGATCCGCCGGTGCGGCTGCGCAGCGGCTGGCTGGCCTCGCGCTCGGCCGCGATCCGGTCCATCTCCGCACCGATCGTCTTCGGATCGCCGGGCGCCCCCTGAAAGAGCGCCTCGACTACGACGGCACCCAAAGGCACCTCGGAATGGCGATAGGTGTATCCCAGCCGATCGGCCGCCCATGACTCGACGCTGCCGTCGCGCAGCACCAACGTCGCTTCGATCAGGATGTCGCGCGTGTCGCGCCCGTAAGCGCCCGCATTCATCCGCACCGCGCCGCCGACCGTGCCCGGGATACCCCGCAGGAATTCCAGCCCCGCAATGCCGGCGTCCCGGGCGGCGCTCGCCACCGTGATCCCCATCGCCGCGCCGCCGGCACGAACCCGATCGCCGGGCTCGGCCATCACCCGCGCGAAGCTTTTGGGCAGCCGGATCGTCACGCCGGGCAGGCCGCCATCGCGCACGATCAGGTTCGATCCCACTCCGACCGGAAACACCGCAACGTCAGGATCCAGCGCGGACAGGAAGGCGGCGAGATCGGCCGTATCGGCGGGGCGCACCAGCCACTCGGCCGGCCCGCCGGTGCGAAACCAGATGAAGTCCGCGAACGGCGCGCGCGCTTCCGCCGTGCCGCGCAGATGCGGCAGCACGGTTCCCGCGATGCTCCGTTCGGCGGACGCCGTGTTCATTCCTTCGGGCCCCACAAGGCCAGCCACTTCTGCCACGCATCGATCTGCGCGTCCGCCAACTGCTTCGCCGCCTGCGCCGCGCCTTCAAAGCTGGTCTGGTTCATCTGCTTGAAGACGGTTTCCACATTGCGCTTGTGGTGATCGATCATCTGCTGCTGCAGTCTGACCCACGGCGTGAATTGATCGTTCATCGGGACTTCTCCTCGATCATGGCATCCGCCAGCCCCGCCGCCCATTTCGTAATATCGCCTGCGCCAAGGCAGATTACCATATCGCCCGGACGCGCAGTTTCCGCGAGGACCTTGGCCAACTCCTCGGGCCCCGAAATTTCTTGTGCAGCGCGATGCCCGCGCTGGCGCAGGCCGCTGACCAGCGCGGCGGCATCCACGCCCTCGATCGGCTGTTCACCCGCGGCATAGACCGGCGCGACATAGACGATGTCCGCTTCGTTGAAGGCCGATTGGAAATCGCTCATCAGATCGCGCAACCGGGTGAAGCGGTGCGGCTGCATCACCGCGATCACGCGGCCCCGCGCGCCCTCGGTCGCCGCCGACAGCACCGCCCGGATCTCCACCGGATGATGCCCGTAATCGTCAATGATCGTGATGCCATCGACTTCACCGACCTTGGTGAAGCGCCGCTTCACCCCGCCGAATTTGGAGAAGCCGGTGCGGATCACGTCATCCGGCACACCCAGTTCCAGCGCCACGCCCACCGCCGCCAGCGCATTCTGGACATTGTGCCGGCCGGGCATCGGCAGCGCGATATTCTCAATCGAGCGGACCGAACCGTCACGGCTGCGGATCAAAGCCTCGAAGCGGTTGCCACCCGGCACGGGCGTGACATTCACGCCGCGCACGTCCGCCTGTGCCGAAAAGCCGTAGGTGACGAGCTTGCGATCGCGCACCCGCGGAATGATCGCCTGCACTTCCGGGTGATCCAGGCACAGCAAGGCCGCGCCATAGAAAGGCACGTTCTCGACAAATTCGACGAAGCTGTCCTTCACCTTCTCGAAGGACCCGTAATGATCGAGATGCTCGGGATCGATATTGGTGACCACCGCGATCGTGCCGTCCAGCCGCAGGAAGCTGCCGTCGCTTTCGTCCGCTTCGACCACCATCCAGTCGGAGGCACCAAGCCGGGCGTTCGAACCGTAGCTGTTGATGATGCCGCCATTGATAACGGTCGGGTCCACCCCGCCCGCATCCAGCAGCGCCGCTACCATCGACGTGGTCGTTGTCTTGCCGTGCGTCCCCGCCACCGCGACTGTGGATTTCAGGCGCATCAGCTCGGCCAGCATCTCCGCGCGCCGGACGACCGGCACGCGCGTCTCCAGCGCCAGCTCCACTTCGGGATTGCCGCGCTTGATCGCGGTGGAGGTGACGACCACCGCCGCATCCCCCAGATTTTCGGCCCGGTGCCCGATCGCGACCTGGATGCCGCGCTTGCGCAGCCCTTCGATCACATAGCCCTCGGCGACGTCGGAGCCCTGCACCTTGTAGCCCAGATTGTGCATCACCTCGGCAATGCCGGACATGCCGATGCCGCCAATCCCGATAAAGTGGATCGTGCCGATATCGGTCGCAACACCCTTCAATTCACAGTCCTTCCCATGGCGAGGGCCGCGCCGGCGGGCGCGCCTTTCCCGCGAACATCATCGCCGATCGCATCCATCACCGGCGGCCGGCCGAACCCTTCCACCAGATCGGCCAGATCCTCCGTCGCGCGCGGCAGCCCGCAGGCCTTGGCGCGATGAGCCGCCGCGATCAGAGCCTCGGGATCGCCCAAAAGCGCTTCCATCTGCCGTGCCAGTTCCTTGGGGGTGAACGCCGCCTGCGGGATCATCCGCGCGCCGCCTTCCGAGGCCATTTCGCGTGCATTCCAGGTCTGGTGATCGTCCATCGCGCTCGGCAGCGGCACCAGGATCGCCGGTCGGCCGGCCACGGTGAGTTCGGCGATGGTCGAGGCGCCCGCGCGCGCGATGACAAGGTGCGATCGATCGAGGATCGCCGGCAGATCCTCCAGATAGGTGGCCAGTTCCGCCGGGATGCCGAGTTCGCGATAGCGCGCGCGCGGCCCGTCTATGTCTTCGGGACGGCATTGCTGGACGACTTGCAGGCGCATCCGGATCGCGTCCGGCAACAGACCCAGCCCGTCCGGCACGACTGTCGACAGGATGGTGGCGCCCTGACTGCCGCCGGTGACGAGAATGCGGAACGGCCCTTCCGGCTCGATCGCGGGGAAGGGCCGCTCACCCATCGCCTTTACGATCTCCCGTACCGGATTGCCGACGAGGTGCGTCTTCTTCTGATAAGCAGGCTTCAAGCGATCGACAGTCGGATATGCGGTGGCAATCGCCGATACCCGTCGCGCTAGCAGCCGGTTGACCCGACCCAACACCGCATTCTGTTCGTGGATCACGGTGGGAATGCCGTCCTTCAGCGCCCCCAGCAAGGCTGGCAGCGCGGGATACCCGCCGAAGCCGACGACGGCGGTCGGCTTGAACCCACTGTAGAGCCGGCGTGCCATCCCCCGCCCGGCGCGGATGCCCGCCCACGCCTTGAGCCAGCCGATCGGCCCGCCGGCAATGCGCCCGGCCGGCAACACGTGCGTCTCCACGCCTTCGAACAGGCCGGGGATGCGCGCGCCACGTTCGTCAGTGATGAGCGCGACATGATGGCCGCGCGCGGTCAGTTCCGCCGCGAGCGCGTGGGCCGGCACCATGTGCCCGCCTGTGCCGCCCGCGGCGAGGACGAAGTGACGCATGACGCTCATCGCGCCGGCCGATCGGGGCTGCCCGCGCCCGAATTCCACGTCACAATATAGGGCGATCGGGTCAGGTATGGGTTCTTGCGAGTGAAGGCGAGAAGCAGCCCGAAGCCGAGGCTCAGCGCGATCATCGACGATCCGCCGTAGGAAATGAACGGCAGGGTCATGCCCTTGGACGGCGCGAGATGGACGTTCACCATCATGTTGATCAGCGCCTGCAATCCGAACTGGGTGACAAGGCCTGCGCTCGCGAAAAACAGGAATTCATCCTCTTCGTGCAGCAGCTTGATGAAGACGCGCATGACGATGGCGAGAAAAATCAGCGCGACAGCGAGGCAGGCGATCAATCCGAATTCCTCGCCGATCACGGAGAAGATGTAGTCCGTGTGCGGCTCCGGCAGGCGGAACTTCATCGTCCCCGCGCCCGGCCCCATACCCACCAGCCCGCCATTGGTGAGCGTGTTGTAGGCGCTCTCCACCTGATAGGAATCGACAGCCTTCCCGGCCTCACCGATCTTCAGGAAGCCATCGATACGGACGCGCGCGACCGAATAGAACATGTAGGCGCAGGCCAGCGCCCCCACGCCCGCCGCACCGATCACACCCAGCCACTTGAGCGGAAAGCCCGACAATGTGAGCAGGCACAGCCACACGGCCGCGAAGATCACGGTTTGGCCAAGATCGGGCTGCTTCATCAGGAAGCCGCCGATCAGCGCGAGATAGCCGAACGTCATCCACACGACCGGCAGCTTCTGATCCTTATTCCGCAGCGACAGCAGCCACGCCACCGCCACCACGAACATCGGCTTGAGGAATTCGGACGGCTGCACCTGAATGGGTCCGAGGAAAATCCAGCGCTGCGCCCCGTTTTTCTCCGCGCCACCCAGCAGGGGAACCAGGATGAGAAGCAGCGTGAACGCACACGCACCGACCAGGGCCAGCCGCCGCGCCAAGGGCTTCGGCAACATCGACGTGCCGATCAGCACCGGCACGGCCAGCGCCGTCCACATGAGCTGGCGCCAAAAATAATAGAGCGTCGGCATCGCATGCGTACTGTCGGAATAACGATGCGCGGCGGCGGGCGCGGCGGCGGCGACGGCGATCAGGCCGATGCCGATCAGCAACGTCACCAGCGCCAGCAGCACGCGATCGATTTCCCAGAACCACACGGCTACGGCCGAGCGATCGCCACGGCCCCAGCGCTCGCCGCGCCGCTTGGCGGGGAGAGGGCGGCGCGGCGGCGCCGGCGGCGGATCGAATGCGACGGTTGCCATCAGCCCACGTTCCCCACCAAGCCCAAACCCAAAGCCGTTCGTGTCGCGCGCAGTCGAGACATCGCCAGCATCGAGCGTAGTCGAGACGCGTCATACCGGGCGCGCGCTGGACGCGTCTCGACTACGCTCGACGCTGCGATCCCTCGACTATGCTCGGGATAAGCGGGCAAGAGAGCACCCATCACAACCCCGCCACCGCATTTCGAAACGCCTGACCGCGCGCTTCATAATCCCTGAACTGATCGAAGCTCGCGCAGGCCGGCGACAGCATCACCACCTCGCCCGGTTTCGCCTGTGCCGCCGCCGCACGCACGGCGGCTACGAGCGTGACGCTCTCCTCCGCCGGCTTGCCAGCCGCATTCAGGATCCGGGCATACATCGGCCCTGCCTCTCCGATCGTGTAGCCCCTTACCACATGATCGAAGTGTGGTGCGCAATCGTCCAGATCGTTAGTCTTGGGCAGCCCGCCCAATATCCAGTGGATGCGAGGATAGGCGGCAAGCGCAGGGGCAGTCGCCGTCGCATTGGTCGCCTTGCTGTCGTTGACGAACAGCACGCCATCCCGCTCGGCCACGCGCTCCATGCGGTGCGGCAGGCCCGGATAGGTGCGCAGCCCCTGCTCGATCGCATCCTCGTCCAGCCCAAGGATCCGGCAGGTCGCGAGCGCGCAACGCACATTCTGTGCATTGTGCGGCCCCTGCAACGCTGGCCAGTTCGCCTGATCGCCGATCGCGATTTCGTCACTCAGCATGTAGCCGAGGCCGTCGGGCGCATCGTCCAGCACCGCATATTCCGCTTCGGAAAACGCATCGACGACGGCCGCATGCCCCTCGCTCTGCATGGCGAACAGCCGCGCCTTGCTCGCCGCATAGCCTTCGAACCCGTCATAGCGATCGAGATGGTCGGGGGTGATGTTGGTCAGCACGGCCACGTCGCAATCGAGCGTGTGGGTCAGGTCGATCTGGTAGCTCGACAGCTCCAGCACATAGACTCCGCCCTCGGCCAGCGGATCGCGCGAGAGGATCGGCAGGCCGATATTGCCGCCCATCAGGCTCGGCACGCCCGCCGTCTCCAATATGTGATGGATCAGAGCGGTCGTCGTCGACTTGCCGTTGGTGCCGGTTATGCCGACCACCCGGTGCGCCGGCAGCGACGCGCGCGCCTGCGCGAACAGCTCGATATCGCCGATGATCGGCACCCGCGCCTTATGCGCATGGCTGACGATCGGATGGCGATTGAGCGGAACGCCGGGTGAGACGATCACGCCATTAAAGCCGGCAAGATCGATCTCCATCGGATCGGCGATCGCCAGACCCGGTTGAGAAACCAGCTTCGCGCGCGCCGCCTCGTTGCCGTCCCATGCGGTGACGGCGGCGTTGCTTGCCAGCAACGCCTCGACAGTGGCGAGGCCGCTCCTGGCGAGACCGAGGACGGCATAGCGCTTCCCCGAAAAGGCGGCAGAGGTGATCACCGCAGCTTCAACGTCGCAAGGCCGGCCAGTGCCAGCACGAAGCTGATGATCCAGAAACGGATCACAACCGTCGGCTCGCTCCAGCCCAATTGCTCGAAATGATGGTGGATCGGCGCCATGCGGAAGATGCGCTTGCCGGTCCGCTTGTAGAAGAACACCTGCAGGATCACCGACACGGTCTCCATCACGAATAGACCGCCGACGATCAGCAGCACGATTTCGTGATGGGTCGTAACTGCGATCGCGCCCAGCGCGCCGCCTAGCGCCAGCGAGCCGGTATCGCCCATGAACACCGCCGCTGGCGGCGCATTGAACCACAGGAAGGCCAGCCCTCCGCCGATGATGCAGGCAGTCAGGATCGTCAGATCGCCCGCACCCGGCACGTGCGGGATACCGAGATAAGTGGCAAACTTGATATTGCCGACCATGTAGCTGATCACGAAGAAAGCGAGGCTGGCGATCACCACCGGCATCGTCGCCAAACCATCCAGCCCGTCCGTCAAATTCACGGCGTTGCCGAAGCCGACGATGATGAACGCCGCGAAGAATATGTAGAGCGGCCCCAGATCCACCACCGGCCCGCTGTAAAAAGGCAGATACAGGATCGTGCTGTTGCCGCTGGTGATGATCCACGCGGCAACCCCGGCAATGGCGAACTCCATCGCTAGCCGCGCCTTGCCGGACAGCCCGTTATGGCTGCGCTTCTTCACCTTGTCGTAATCGTCCATGAACCCGATCAGGCCGAAGCCCAGCGTTACCAGCAGGCACGCCCAAGTATAGCGGTTGTTCAGGTCCATCCACAGCAGCATGGAGACCGTGACGGTCGTCAGGATCATCAGCCCGCCCATCGTGGGCGTGCCGGCCTTCTTGAGATGCGTTTGCGGGCCATCGCTGCGGATCGGCTGGCCCTTGCCCTGCTTTACCCGCAGCCACCCGATGAACTTGGGGCCGATCAGCAGGCCCAGGAACAGGGCCGTCATCGCCGCTGCGCCCGCGCGGAACGTGATGTAGCGGATCAGGTTCAGGATATGCGGAAAGCCGAGTTGTTCGGCGATGACGTACAACATGGTTAAGCGGCCCCTGCCAGCGCATCGACTACGCGCGCCAGCCCGACTGAGTTCGATCCCTTGACGAGTACCGCATCACCGACGCCGATCAGCCTGCGGGCTTCCTCGGCCGCGGCTGCGGCGTCGGCCACATGCGCGAATTCGGTCGTGCCCTCAAGCGCTTCGGCAAGCGGCTCCATCTCCGATCCGACGAGCAGCGCGAAATCGACGCCGGCCGCGGCGATCGGCCCCGCCAGCGCGGCATGTTCCTGCGCTTCGGACGGCCCGAGTTCGCGCATCGATCCCAGAATGGCGATTCTGCGCGCGGCTTTCTCGCCTCCCAGCACGGCGAGCGTCGCCCGCATCGAGGCAGGATTCGCGTTGTATGCCTCGTCGATCAGCAACGCCTCGCCGCCCGGCAGCACGATGGGCAGCCGACGCCCCCGTCCCGCAAGGCCCGTCATTTCCGCCAGGGCAAGCCCGGCGGCGGGCAGATCGCCGCCCACGGCCTCTACGGCCGCCAGAATCGCCAGCGCATTGGATACCCAGTGCGCGCCCGGCTGACCCAGAGTGAAGGTTACCTCCGCACCGCGCAGGCGGGCCGCGATCAACGTGCCCGTACCTCGCCCGATCGATTCGCGTGTCCAAACATCGGCCGCCCTGTCTCGCCCGAACGTCACGATCTGCGATGCGAAGGGCCGCGCGGCCGCGATCAGCCGATCGCGGTGCGGGCTATCGTACGGAATGATCGCCGTGCCGCCGGGCTCCAGCCCTTGGAAAATCTCGCCCTTGGCATCGGCGATCGCGCCTTCATCGGCGAAGAAGGCACCGTGCGCGAGTGCCACCGCCGTCACGATAGCGACATCCGGACGAACCAGCCGGGTGAGCTGCGCGAGTTCGCCCGCATGGTTCATCCCCATCTCGAAGATGCCATAGCGCGTCTCGCGCGGCATCCGCGAAAGGCTGAGCGGCACGCCGACATGATTGTTGTAGCTCTTGAGGCTCCGATGCGCCGTGCCGGGCGTACCGCGATCCAGCGCCGCGTACAGCGCTTCCTTCACGCTCGTCTTGCCCACCGATCCGGTGACGCCGATCACCTTGCCCGCCATCCGCCTACGTGACGCCGTACCCAAGGCATCCAAAGCGCGCGCCGTATCCGTTACCCGCACATGCGGGCCGTCGACGGGATCGGACACGAGAATACCGGCAGCCCCCTGCGCCAGCGCCTGCGCCACAAAGCAATGGCCGTCCGTCGCCTCCCCCTTCAGCGCGACGAACAGATCCCCGTGCCCTACCTCGCGGCTGTCGAAGGCGATGCCGGATGCGATGAAATCGGTCGAGGCGGTACCACCGGTGGCGGCTGCGATCTCGGTGGAGGACCAGAGACTCACTTGGCCTCCTCCCCCGACCGGAAGGAGTTAGCCGGCCACACGGTGCTCAGCTCGCACATTCGCGTGCCACCTGCACATCATCGAACGGCAGGACCAGATCGCCGACGATCTGCCCTTGCTCATGCCCCTTACCCGCGAGCAGCACGATATCGTCGGCGCCGGCCTCCGCAATCGCAGCGGCGATGGCGCTGCGGCGATCACCGATTTCGATCGCCCCTGGCGCTCCGCCCAGCACATCGCGCCGGATCGCGGCGGCATCCTCGCTCCGGGGATTATCGTCGGTCACGATCACATGATCGGCAAAGCGCGTCGCGATGGCGCCCATTTCGGGCCGCTTGCCCTTGTCGCGATCGCCGCCGGCGCCGAACAGGACGATCAGGCGCTTCGCTGCATGCGGGCGAAGCGCGGCGATCGCCGCTTCCAGTCCGTCAGGCGTGTGTGCATAATCGACATAGATGGGCGCGCCCGCCTTGCTGATGGCAGCACGTTCCAGCCGCCCGCGCACCGGCTGCACACGGCCGAGGGCGGCGAACGTCTGCTTCAGATCCCCACCGGTGGCGATTACCAGGCCGGCCGCAGTCAGTGCGTTGGCGGCCTGATAGGCGCCGATCAGCGGCAACTTCACGATGTGGGTCGCGCCGTCCGCCTCGATCGTCAGCGTCTGGCCAAGCTGGGTCGGCTCGCGCTGCACCAGCCGCAGCGTGTCTCCTCCCGCCCCGATGCCCATCACGCGCAGGCCGCGCTCGCTCGCGATTTCGGCGACACGCGTGGCGTAAGGATCGTCCATCCACACCACCGCTGCCCCGTCCAGCCCGACGACCTCCGAGAAGAGGCGGAGCTTGGCCTCGAGATAGGCCTCCATCGTGCCATGATAGTCGAGGTGATCGCGGGACAAGTTGGTGAAGGCCGCCGCCTGCACCGGCAGACCCTCCGTGCGAAACTGCGACAGGCCGTGGCTGGACGCCTCGAACGCGACATGCGTCACGCCCTCGCGCCGCAGCCCCGCGACGTTGGACAGGAAGGTCGCGATATCCGGCGTGGTCAGTCCGGTCGAGACGCTCTCGTCAGACGTGGTGACGCCCAGCGTGCCGATCGAGGCGGCATGGAAGCCGGCGATGCGCCAAAGCTGGCGCGCCAGTTCCACCGTGGAGGTCTTGCCGTTCGTACCGGTCACGGCGATGACCGTATCGGGGAACGGCGCGAAGAATTTGGCGGCGGCGCGCGCAAAGGCGCGGCGCGGTTCCGAATCCGCAATGTGAATCGCGCCCTGCACGATGGCCTCGGGCCGCGCGACGATCGCCACCGCGCCGGCAGCGATGGCAGCAGGAATGTAGTCCTCGCCATTCTGCGCCGTGCCGCGAAATGCACCAAAGACGGTGCCGGGCGCCACCTTGCGGCTGTCGATCGCAAAACCGGTCACGCGCGCATCAATGGCGCCGGATCCGATCAGGTCAGCCGCGAACAGATCATTCATACGCATTCTTGCCGGGCACCTTCTTCTCGAGGAGTAGCGGCATGAGGTCCGATACATCGATATCCCGGTTCAGCTCCGGGCGCACGCCCAGTAACGGCCCGACGCGACGAATGACCCTCTTGGCGAGCGGGGCCGTCATCCAGCCCGCCGTCTTGAAGCCGTAGGTACTCTGGATACCCGGGGCGGCCTTGATCGCTTTCGCATCGTCCATCACGACGAGGACGACATAGCGCGGATCCTCCATCGGGAAGGCGCCGGCAAAGGTGGTGACGTTGGCATTCTTCACGTAGCGGCCATTGACCACCTTCTCGGCCGTACCCGTCTTGCCGCCCACGCGCAGCCCCGGCGCATCGGCATTGGTGCCGGTGCCCTGCAACACGACGAGCCGCATCAACTGCCGCATCCGCGCGCTGGTCGCCTCCGAGACGACGCGCTTGCCGACGATCTTCTCGCCCGGCTTGTGCTTCACCAGAGTGGCCGGATGAAAGATGCCGCCATTGGCAAGGGCAGCATAGGCCTGCGCCAGATGCAGCGGGGTGACGGCGATCCCGTGGCCGAAAGCCGTCGTCATCACCGTCGAGCGGCCCCAGTCACGCGGCACGATCGGCGCGCCGCGCTCACGCAGCTCGATGTTCGTCCGATCGAAGAAGCCCAGCTTCTGGAAGAACGTCCTGACCCGCGCCTCGCCCACCAACTCGGCGATCTTGGCGGTGCCGATGTTGGAGGAATAGGTCATGACTTCCGGCGTAGTGATCTGCCGGTGCATCGGTTCGTCGTCGTGGATCGAATGGCTGCCGATTCGGATCGGCGCGGAAACATCCCAGCGCTGGCTCATGTCCGTCAGCACGCCATGCTCGATCGCATTTGCGAAGGTCAGCATCTTGAAGGTGGAGCCCAGCTCGAACGCGGATTGCGTGACCTTATTGGCCATATCGACATTGTTGTAATGGGCGTGCGCGTTCGGATTGATGTCTGGCAGCGAGGCCAGCGCGATCACTTCCCCGGTATGCACGTCCAGAATAACGCCCGCGCCACCGGCTGCGGTCGTCTCGGCAATGCGCCGGGCAATTTCGCTTTCCAGCGCCGCCTGCACACGGGTGTCGATCGAAAGCTGGACGGATTCACCGGCCGAAAGCTGCTTATCGAAATAGCGCTCGATGCCGATGCCGGTCAGCTCTTCCTTGCCCTTGGCGTCCGCCACCAGCTGCGAATAGCCTAGCAGATGTCCGGCCAAGGCCGCTTGCGGATAGAGACGCTCGGGCACCCGCAATTCCATGATCGCCGGTTCGCCCAAAGCATGGACGCGGGCGACGAGCGCGGGCACCGCCTCTTCCTTCAGATAAACGAACTTCTTCTTCGAAAACAGGATCTTGCGATAGTCCGCCTCGCTCTTTTCCGGGATCAGAGCGGCCAGATCGCGGGCGAGTTGGGCCTTGTCGCCCAACACGGCCTGCGGATTGATCGCGATCGACCAGGCCTTGATCGTCGTTGCCAGTGGGATGCCGTTGCGATCGAGAATGTCGGCACGCGCTTGCGTCGGTGCCGCCGCAATCCCTGCATCGCCATTGCCGAAGACCGCGAACTGCATGAGCCGGAGCGCCACCGCCAGCGTCACCAGCATGAACAGCATCATCACCACCATCAGGCGGAAGTGCGATTGCTGAAGCCCGCCGGGCGCGTTTACCGGCTCCGGCGCGCGAAAGAGCGGCCGTTGGCTGGGATCTAGGCGAATTCCGGCCGGGGCGTTCACCGCTTTGCCGGGGTACGGGCGGGGGATGCGCCCTTCTTCTCGGCCGCGATGAGCGAGCCGAGATCGGATGGCAGCAGGCTGGCGGTCAGCATCGGCTTCGCTTTGGCTTTCACGTCGGCAACGACCTTCTTCGCCAGATCGGCCGCTGCTTTCGCCGTAACGTCTCCGCCGGCCTTCTTCACGGTCGCGCTCGCCTCAGACGCCTTGGCCTCGATCGCCTTCGGCTTGGCGGCAGGCTTCGGCGCTACCGGCGCCGGATCCGAATCGAGATCCAGTTCGAACGGCTTGGAACGGACGAAGTTCGCTTTTACGACACCCGTCACCGCCGGCGCTTCCAGAACCGTCAGCTTAGGCCGAACGAAGGTTGCAGAACGCAGCATCGGATCGGCGGATGCTGCTGTTGGCGCCGCTGGCTGCGATGCGGCCGACTGGTAAGCCACCGTCTGCGTCGCGCCCTTCGAGGCGACGATTGCTGGATCCAGCGGCAGCGGCTTGCCGCCGGCCAGGCTCGCAAGCTGCACTTCATCGGCAACGAACTGGACCGGTGCCGGCGCCTGCAAGGCGAGCACGTCCCTGTTCCAGCGTTCGATCTGGCCCATTCGCCCCCGTGCGGCGATCTCGGTCGTAAGGCGGCGTATCTCGCTTTGCGTCGATGCGATCTCGCGATCGACGCGCGTGAGCGCCGCTCGCTCGGATGCCACCGATTGCGAGGCAAGATAGCAACACAGGGCAGCGGCGGCACAACCCGCAACCCAGCCGATCGAGCGAAAACGCTGCGCGATCATGAGGAAAGACCTTTCGAGGCCCAGGCACTGGCCGCCGTGCGCCGGGCAATGCGCAGGGTGGCGGAACGCGAACGGGGATTGCGGGCAAGCTCGGCTTCGCCGGCCCGCACCGGCTTGGCCACGCCCTCGAAGCTTGGCGCATGGGCCGCTTCGATGGTGGGCAGGTGGCGCGATCCCGAAGGATTGGCGCCGGACCGCTCCTTGAGGAAGCGCTTGACGATGCGATCCTCCAGCGAATGGAAGGAGACGATCGCAAGACGGCCGCCCGGCTTCAGCACGCGCTCGGCGGCGGCAAGGCCGTCTTTCAGTTCCTCCAGCTCGCGATTGAGGTGGATGCGGATCGCCTGAAAGCTCCGCGTCGCCGGATCCTTCTTGTCATGCTCGCGATAGCCCAGCGCCCTGCGGACGATGCCGGCCAGCTGCCCGGTCGTCTCGATCGGCCGTGCCGCCACGATCGCGCGGGCGACGCGGCGCGACTGGCGCTCCTCGCCCAGATTGAACAGCACGTCCGCAATGTCGCCTTCGTCCGCCTCGTTGCAGAAATCGGCGGCGGACGGCCCGGCTTGCTCCATCCGCATATCGAGCGGGCCATCGGCCTGAAACGAGAAGCCGCGCTCGGCACGATCGAGCTGCATCGAGGAAACGCCGATATCCAGCGTCACACCGTCCACAGCATCCACGCCCAGCGCTGCCAGCGCCTCTGCCATTTCCGAGAATCGCTCCGGCACCAGCGTCAGCCGCCCCTCGGCCGCTCCCACCATCGGCTGCCCCTCGGCGATCGCATCCGGATCCCGATCGAAGGCGATGACATGTGCACCCGACGCAAGCAGCGCGCGCGTATATCCGCCGGCACCGAACGTGCCGTCGACATGGGTTTCGCCCGGTTGCGGCGCGAGGCCGGCAATCACCTCGTCGAGCAGGACCGGCGCGTGGCGGGGATCGCGGGCGGCGGCGGTCATGCGCGCTGCTCCAGATAATAATTGATCATCCGCACGAGCATCGGATCGTCGGACAGGGCGTCGCGCGCCTTCAGCGGATTCCAGATCTCGAAATTGTCGCCTAGGCCCAGGAACAGCGCGGTATCGCCGATGCCCGCCTCGGCGCGAAGGAAGGGCGGGAGCACCATGCGGCCAGCGCCATCGTAGCTGACGGGGAGCAAAGTCGATATTTCGGAACGCCGCGCCTTGTTGAGCGCCTCGCGCCGTTCGCGGGCCGGCAAATCCGCCACGCCCTCGGCAATTTCCTCCATCAGCTGGCGAGTGCCGACCACATCGTAGGCGCGCAGGCGATCGCCGTCGGCATGCATGCCGATCATCAGCTCGCTTGCGCGTACCTCGTCCCCCGCGATGCCGTAGGTGCGGACGCGGAGATCGACGGTGGAACGGAAAGACGACGGGACCGACACTCTGCCCTTGGCGTCTACCGCGTTCAGCGCATGGCCGAGAAAGGCGTGGTCGATCTGCACTAAGGCCCCTGTCCGAGCGGGCAAAGGTCCCTGATCCCCTGCCCTTCCCCGAGGCCAATGACGCGGACAGACGTCACCCTCCCCTGGGATGACAAGGGATTATCATGGGTTGGCCATGGGTTTCAATACCGCTGAATGGATTCCTATGGTGAGTAAATACAATCCTCACCCGTTGGCAAAGCACATTTAATTGTTGTTTTCCAAATGTTTATGGCACATTTTGCCTGTGGATAAAGATGTGCGTGCAAATATTCGATGGGTAAGGAGTGTGGGTTTTCGTGGGATTTGCCCCCGGCCACCCTAGCGCGCAGCTGGTGCGGCGGTCTGAGGCGTTTGCGTCGGAGAGGCCGGCGCACCAGCCGGCTGATTGCCGGGCGCGACGCCCAATTGCGCCAGCGGTTCGCTGGGGGCGGCGGCATTGTTCGTCACCAATGCGGGATTGCTGCCGTTTTCGGAGCCGTCCGCCATGCGCAGAAATGCGGTCGCCAGCATCACCAGCAGGAACACGCAGGCGAGACCGGTCAGGCCGACGCGAAGACGCTGCATGATCTGATCCAGGAAGGATGAAGACGGGCCATATAGTAAACGTAATGCGCCGAACCGCCCTTGTGAACCGCCGAACTGCAAAGCCCTGCGTCGAAAGCGTCAGGGAAACTGCATTTTAACCTCGTCATCCCAGAAGGAAGGTAGCTAAGGAGGATCGAATAGCCACTCTCGCAAACAATCTGGTCGAGGCCGTGCGGGCGGGATTTCGCCCGCGCGAGCCCAGGCTGCGCGTCCATATTCCGGCGCGGATGCGATGCGGCGATGAGTGGACCGACATCACGATCCTCAACATATCGTCCCGCGGGCTGATGGCGCGAACGACCGACGTCCCGGCTGCGCGATCCTATGTCGAGATTCGTCGAGGCCCTTCCACGACGATCGTGGGCAAGGTGGTGTGGCACGACAGCCGGCATTTCGGGATTCGCACGCACGATCGCA
>Ga0247734_1000167_pt1 | contig 59466 bp, 58 predicted proteins | sample UWRJL103311B2_FD_180933 | JGI IMG/M metagenome (GOLD analysis project Ga0247734, IMG submission 180933) | Plant litter microbial communities from Arlington Agricultural Research Station in Wisconsin, United States - UWRJ-L103-311B-2 | ecosystem: Environmental > Terrestrial > Plant litter >... | reverse complement strand
CGGCGCTTTTGGTGGAAGGGGTGGGGCGAGGTCTCCCACGGTCTGTACTGTTGCTGCAGTCAGATGCGATTTGTTCGTCCCACCACCCCTTCAAGTCTAACCATACAAGCGAATTCATTCGCGAAGAGGCCAGTACATTCAACGCCTCTTCATCAGCCCCAACATCGCTTTCGCGAATGAATTCGCTCCTACAGGTCCAGCGGGGCTGGTGAGCCTTAACGCACAGGACCACCATCACCCCACCACCAATCAAACAATCCGCGCCGTCTCCGCCGCTCGCTCAAGCTTGATCGCCACGAACTTGGAGGTTGGCGTGCTGCTGCCATCCCCGACGCTTTCCAGCGGCACCAGAGGGTTCACCTCTGGGTAGTAGGCGGCAGCCTGGCCCGCCGGGATGTCAAAGGCCAGCAGGGTGAAGTTCTTCACGCGGCGCACATGCTCGTCGCCCCAGATCGAAGTGATGTCGACTTTCTGGCCCGGCTGGAAGCCCAGGCGGATGATGTCGGCTTCGTTGACGAACAGCACGTCGCGCTGACCTTTCACGCCGCGATAACGATCGTCGAGGCCATAAATCGTGGTGTTGTACTGATCGTGGGAGCGCATCGATTGCATGATCAGGTCTGGCAGTTGGCCGGTCGAGCGCACGCTGGCATGCACCAGGTCCAGTGGCAGCAGGTTCGGTTTGAAGTTGGCGCGTTCGGTCGGGGTATTCCAGCGACGGGCGCCTGCGGCGTTGCCCAGGTAGAAGCCGCCTGGATGCTCCAGACGCTGATTGAAGTCCTTGAAGCCCGGGATGGTGTCGGCGATCAGCTCGCGGATGCGGCTGTAGTCTTCCACCAGCCACAACCAGTCAACCGGTTGCTTGCCCAGGGTCGCGTTGGCGATACCGGCGATGATCGAAGGCTCCGAACGCATGTGGCTCGACGACGGCTGCAGCTGGCCATTGGAGGCGTGGACCATGCTGAACGAGTCTTCCACGGTCACCGCTTGTGGACCGTTGGCCTGCATGTCGATATCGGTACGGCCGAAGCACGGCAGAATCAACGCCTCTTTACCGTGGCTCAAGTGGCTACGGTTGAGCTTGGTGCTGATCTGAACCGTCAGGTCGCAATTGCTCAATGCCGCGACGGTGCGAGCGCTGTCCGGGGTGGCCTGGGCAAAGTTGCCGCCCAGCGCGATGAAGACTTTGGCGCGACCTTCGGCCATGGCGTGAATGGCTTCCACCACGTTGTGGCCGTTCTCACGCGGGACTTTGAACTGGAAGCGACGCTCCAGCGCATCAAGGAAGAACGCCGGTGGGCGCTCGTTGATGCCCATGGTCCGGTCGCCTTGCACGTTGCTGTGGCCGCGCACCGGGCACAGGCCTGCGCCTGGACGGCCGATGTTGCCGCGCAGCAGCATCAGGTTGGCGATTTCCTGAATGGTTGCCACCGAGTGGCGGTGCTGGGTGATGCCCATCGCCCAGCACATGATGACGTTCTTGCCCTTGAGGTACATGCGGGCGGACTGTTCGATCTCGACCAGCGTCAGGCCGGACTGCTCGACAATCTGCTCCCACGTGGTGTCGTCGATTTTCGCCAGGTAGTCGAGCACGCCCTGGGTGTGTTCGTTGAGGAACGCGTGGTCAAACACCGAAGGTTCGTTGGCGGCCTGCGCCTCGCGCTCCCATTGCAGCAGGAACTTGGCCATGCCGCGCAGCAGGGCCATGTCGCCACCCAGTGCCGGGCGGAAGTACGCGGTGTTGGTTGGACGATCGCCGTTGGTGAGCATTTCCAGCGGGTGCTGTGGATGCTGGAAACGCTCCAAACCACGTTCCTTCAGCGGGTTGACGCACACCACCTGGGCGCCACGCTGCACCGCTTCACGCAGTGGTTCGAGCATGCGCGGGTGGTTGGTGCCTGGGTTCTGGCCCCAGACGAAGATCGCGTCCGCATGCTCGAAGTCGTCGAACGTCACAGTGCCTTTGCCCACGCCTACGCTCTGGGAGAGCGCAACGCCGCTGGCTTCGTGGCACATGTTCGAGCAGTCAGGGAAGTTGTTGGTGCCGTAGGCGCGTACGAACAGCTGATACAGATACGCCGCTTCGTTGCTCGCCCGACCCGAGGTGTAGAACTCGGCCATGTTCGGGCTTGGCAGCGCCTTGAGGTGTTTGGCGATGGTGAAGAACGCGTCTTCCCAGCTGATCGGCTTGTAACGGTCGGTTTCGGCGTCGTAGACCATCGGCTCGGTCAGACGGCCTTGATATTCCAGCCAGTAGTCGCTCTGCTCGCGCAGGGCGCTGACGCTGTAGCGGGCGAAGAACGAAGGGTCGACACGACGTTTGGTCGCTTCCCAGTTCACCGCCTTGGCGCCGTTTTCGCAGAACTTGACCATGCCGCTTTCCGGCGAATCGCCCCAGGCGCAACCCGGGCAGTCGAAGCCGCCGTTCTGGTTGGTCTTGAGCATCATGCGCAGGTTCTTCAACGCGTTGTCGCTGGAGAGCCAGTGTTGAGTCACGCTGATCAGTGCGCCCCAACCGCCCGCTGCGCCTTTGTACGGCTTGTAACGCGGGGTGGGTTTTTTGTCGGCTTCTTTATGCAGGCTCATGCTTGATTCTCCATCGCGGGACTGTAAACCCGCGGCGCACTGTGTTGCGGCAGGTGAATGAGGTTCAGGTTATGACGACGTGCCCACTGCAGCGCGAGGCCGGTGGGCGAAGACAGACTGACCAGGGTCTGGATGCCGGCGCGCAATACTTTCTGGATCAACTCCAGGCTGCAGCGGCTGGTGACAATGGCGAGACCGCCGGTCATTGAAATGTTCTGGCGCACCAGGGCGCCGATCAGCTTATCGAGCGCGTTATGCCGGCCGATGTCTTCGCGGCCCAGCAGCAATTGGCCAGTGCCATCCATGAACACGGCGGCATGCACGGCGCCACAATGACGGCCCAGGGGCTGGAATTCGCCGATGCGCTGGCGCAGGCCTTCGAGCCATTCGATAGGCGGCAGCGGCGCGCCGGGCAGTACATTCAGCTCGGGCAAGGCCTGCTCGACGGCTTCCACGCCGCACAGACCGCAACCGCTGGTGCCCGCCATCTGGCGACGTTGCTGCTTGAGGTCCCAGAAGGCGCGGCTGGCGATTTCGACTTCAGCCTGCTGCGCCGACCCGCAACCGCTGAGCTTCACGTCGTAGATTTCATCGGGCGAGGCAATGATGCCGCTGCCCAGGCTGAAACCCACGACAAAGTCTTCAAGATCGGTAGGGGTCACCAGCATGACGGCCTGGCTGATGCCGTTGTAGGCAATCGCCAGTGCCACCTCTTCCGCGAGATCAGCCGGGGCCGACTCGTCAGCGGCGAGGTTCGAGTAGCGATAGGACTGGCTGGCTGCGGGCGCTGGCGTTTGTTTGGCGGGCGCCGTACTGACCGTGCGCGTGGCGTGCATGGGGAATACCGGCAGAGTGATATGACGTTAGCCTAGGCCTCTTGTCGGATAACGTCTAATCGCTAGTTCCAATGCGTTGATAGATGACGTCGATCAATGTTCCTCGGCGATTTTCTGGTAGAGCGCGAAGCACGCTTCGGCCAGTGCCGAACGCGGTGCGCTGCGACGCATGATCAGCCCCAGACGCGCCATGGTGCGGGCGTCGTCGATGGGTTGCAGGCGCAGATCCTCGGTGAGATTTTCCAGGCCGCCGTCCAGCGGCATGATCGCGCAGCAGAACCCGCCATGCACCGCCTGAAGCAACTGATGAACGGCATCGGTTTGCAGCATGGGTTCGAACTGCAGGCCGCGACTGTGGAAGTTGTTATCAATCGACTGACGAAAGTGCATGCCGCTGGTCAGCAGGCCCAGGGGCAGCGCGATGAGATCCGACCATTTCAGTGGCTCGTCGCCGAAATCGAAATGACGATGATCGTACAGCAGGGCCATGCGGGTTTCGGCCAGTGGCAGCGAGTCAAAGCGGTCGTTATCCAGCCGCTCCATGTAGGACACGCCGAGGTCGATCCGGTTACTCGCCAGTTGCTCCAGCACCTGCTCGGTACTCAGCGAGGACAGCTCGAAGCGCAGGTTGGGGTGGGTCTGGTGCAGGCGTTGCAGCAGGGGTAGCGGATCAAAGCTCGACAGCGGCACCATGCCCAGGCGCAACGTGCCGACTAGGTGCCCGCGACAGGCGGCCGCTTCGGCCTGCAAGCCGTCGTAGGCTGCCAGCACCGTACGCGCCCAGGCCAGCACTCGTTCGCCCGGCGCCGTAAACCCTTCAAAACGCTGGCCGCGCACCACCAGCGGCAACTCCAGCTCTTCTTCAAGATTGCGCAGGCGCATGGAAAGCGTGGGCTGGGTGATATTGCAACGCGCGGCCGCCTGGCCGAAATGCCTCGTTTCATCGAGGGCGATCAGGAATTTGAGTTGTTTGATGTCCATATTCGCTCCGGTCTACTGCAAGCGCCGATTCTAGCCTGTCTGAGCCATCGGATGGGCGGGCGAGCGCATCCGGAACCAAGTGGGCCGTCATCCGTCGGAACCTATGCAACCTATCCAGGACGCAAATAACAACGAACGGAGAACGCAAATGAGTATTTTCAGTTTCCTGAAAGAAGCGGGTGAGAAGATCCTTGATGCAATCACTCCCGGCGATGCCGATGCTGCGGATGAAGCCCTGAAAAAGCATATTTCTGAAGTCGGTCTGGGCAACCCCAATATCCAGACCACCGTTGAGGGCAGCACCGTGACTGTCACGGGCGAGGCCGCCAGCCAGGAAGAAAAAGAAAAGATCCTGCTGACCCTGGGCAATATCAGCGGTGTGGACAAGGTCGACGACCAGATGACCATTGCAGCTGGCGCTGCAGCGGCCACAGCGGCGAAGTTCGTGACCGTGGAGAAGGGCGACACTTTGAGTGCCATTTCCAAGCGTGTGTATGGCGATGCCAACAAGTATCAGAAAATCTTCGACGCCAACAAACCGATGCTCAAGGATGTGAACAAGATCTATCCGGGGCAGGTGTTGCGGATTCCTGAGTAAAGCTGCATGCGATTCCTGTAGGAGCCAACTTGTTGGCGAGGCGGTCGCATGATCGATAAATCAACGTCGGTCGTTGCTCCGCCTCGCGAACAAGTTCGCTCTTACAATCAGTTGGCTACAACCCCACAATCAACTCCCGATAATCCATTACCGCCGCAAACTCCTCTGTATCTTTCGGCCCTTTCTGGCTATTGGGTTCGCTGACCGCCAGCAAATGGCCGACGCCAAAGGTTCGGGCGCTGCGCAGAATGGGCAAGGTGTCGTCGATAAACAGACTGCGCGCCGGATCGAACGCGATGTCGGCTTGCAGGGCATCCCAGAACTGCCGGCTCTCTTTCGGGAAGCCATAGTCGTGGGAACTGATCAGCCGTTCGAAATAGGGCGCCAGTTCGATGCGCTCCATCTTCAATGACAGCGAGTCGCGGTGGGCGTTGGTGATCATGATCACGCGCTTACCCGCCTGCTTGATGGCCGCCAGGAAGGTTTCCGCGTCCGGGCGCAGGGCAATCAGGTCGGCGGTTTCCAGTTTCAGGTCGCGCACCGATAACTTCAGCTCGGCGCTCCAGAAGTCCAGGCAATACCAGTTCAGGGTGCCTGCATTCTTTTCAAAAAGCGGCTTCATCTCCAGCAGGGCCATCGCGTGGCTGATCCCGTGCAATTCGGCATAGCGCTGGGGCAAATGCTGGAGCCAGAAGTGTTCGTCGTAATGCAGGTCGAGCAGGGTGCCGTCCATGTCGAGCAATACGGTATCGATGTCGCGCCAGGGCATTAAAGGCATTCGGGTCTCGCTGGGTGTCGAGGGCTGTCGTTTATGGAGATGTTGCAACGCATATCCGACACAGACAATCGGAAAAGCCACGGTATAGTACTCCGTCACCGCCAAGGAGCCTGTCATGCGCCAGAAACCCACCGTACTTGCCCGTGAAATCGTTGCCAGTAGTCGTCTGTTCCGTGTCGAAGAGCTGCAATTGCGCTTCTCCAACGGCGTCGAGCGCACTTACGAGAGGCTGGTCGGGCGTGGCAACGGCTATGGGGCGGTGATGATCGTCGCCATGCTCGATGCCGATCATGCGGTGTTGATCGAAGAGTACTGCGGCGGTACCGATGAATACGAATTGTCCCTGCCCAAAGGCTTGATCGAGCCGGGCGAAGACGTGCTGGCCGCGGCCAACCGAGAGCTCAAGGAAGAAGCCGGTTTTGGCGCGCACCAGCTTGAGCACCTGACCGAGCTGTCGCTGTCGCCTGGCTACATGAGCCAGAAGATTCAAGTCGTGCTGGCCAGCGATCTGTATGAAGAGCGCCTGGAGGGTGACGAGCCTGAGCCAATGCGCGTGGATAAAGTGAACCTGCGCGAGCTGTCGAGCCTGATTGAACACCCGCAGTTCAGTGAGGGGCGGGCCTTGGCTGCTCTGTACCTGGCGCGGGATCTGTTGACCCAGCGTGGATTGTTCCTGCCATGACCGATGTGTTTAACGCGTTGCCACACCCCTTGCTGGAACCTGTTATCAAGCTTTGCCGACTGGCCGGAGAAGTGATCCTGCCGTACTGGCGCGCCAATGTGACCGTGACGTCGAAGGCCGATGATTCTCCGGTCACCGCCGCAGACCTCGCGGCCCATCAGTTACTGGCTGAAGGCTTGCTGGCGTTGGCGCCGGACATCCCGGTGCTGTCCGAAGAAGACGCCGATATTGCGTTAAGTGAACGCGCCACCTGGGAGCGCTGGTGGCTGGTCGATCCGTTGGATGGCACCAAGGAATTCATCTCCGGCAGCGAAGAGTTCACCGTCAACGTCGCGCTGATCGAGAACGGGCGGGTGGTCTTTGGCGTGGTGTCGATGCCGACCAACAACCGCTGCTACTTTGGCGGCGCGGGTCTGGGCGCATGGCGCAGCGATGACGATGATCACGTGACGCCAATCAGCGTGCGTCAGGCGCCGGGCGATGGGCATGATTTCACGGTCGTCGCCAGCCGCCGCCACTCCAGCCCCGAACAGGAGCGCTTGCTGGCCGGGTTGTCGGCGGCAGTGGGGCCGTTGCAATTGACCAATATCGGCAGCTCGTTGAAGTTTTGCCTGCTGGCCGAAGGCGCCGCCGATTGCTATCCGCGCCTGGCGCCGACCTCGCAATGGGACACCGCCGCTGCCCAGGGCGTGCTGGAAGGCGCGGGCGGCGAAGTGCTTGAGTTGTCGGGCGAGCCTTTCAGCTATCCGGCGCGTGAATCGCTGCTTAATCCGTTCTTCCTGGCCATGCCCGCTGGGGCGGCGTGGCGCTCCAGATTGCTTGCTTTGGCTACTTTGTAAGGGGCGGATTGCAATCTCTGCGCACGGTTTCCTCGTATCCGACATCTTGCCTGCCGGGCTCAATGTTCCATTCTTCTTTGGTATTGAATCTGTCTAGATGACAGATCAATTGATGTCGCATTCCGTGGGTGTTGTCCCAGTGGGAGCTACCTGAGTAATCCCGGATAACCGCGTCTACGATTAAGCCTGTCGAGGTTTGCCGGCCTTTCAGGTCTCTTGTGCATTGCTCAGGTATAAGGCTGAGTGAATAGCGCTGAATATTGATATCGAAGCGCCAGACCCCTCGTTGGAAGTAGTGAGTGCAGCCAGGAACTGTGATGGGGGCTGTGACTTCGGGTGGCGACTGTTCTGCCGCCCAGGGACCTGAGCAACCAAGGCATATTGCAATCCCGATCCCCGAGAGAAATCGTTTGAATTCCATTTCCGGGTTTCCTTCGAATTATTCATCTGCGTTCACAGAAGAATAGGTCCAGGGCCGTGGCAAATCAGATGGATTCGCGATCGCGGCAAGTCCGAAATGTCGGGGTAAAAGGCCAACCTTACCTATGCACCACATATTGCCCCGTGAACGTGACAGCTTGGTCCTCACTACTCTGAGCGCAGATTCTTGTCTGCAGGGTAAGTCGCGCTCTATTGTGGCGCTTATAGGTCGTTAGAAACCGCTCCCATTCTCTAGCGCAGGGCGCATCGCAAATCGCTACCGCGTCATCACGCACTGGCAGCGGATAACTGATCTGCCCATCCTGAATCACGATATGCCCGTCGCTGATGCCCGCTTCAGCCAGGCGCAGGTACAGCCAGCCCCAACCCGCCAGCACCGCGCCGCAGTACAAGCTGCCGCCGAACAGGGTGCTTTTGTGATTGACGTTGGGCGCCAGCGGCAGGTGCAGACGCAATTGGTGATCCTGCCAGCTCAAGACTTTCACGCCCAGTTCCCGGGTCAGCGGGATGTCCCGGTGCAGCACCTGTTCCAGCGCGCGGGCCTCTTGGGTCATCAGGCGATCCTCATTCTTCGTTAGGCTCATCTGCGCTGCCGCCAAAGCTCAGGCCATGTTTACGCAGTTTGTCGTGCAGGGTTTTTCGCGGCAGGCCCAAGGCTTCGGCCAGGCTGCGTACAGAGGTGTGTGAGCGGGTCAGTTCGGCGGCAATCAAGGCGCGCTCGAAACTCTCGACCTGCTCGCTCAAGCCCCCGGTAATGGTCGGCACCACCGGGACTTCGTTGCCTTCCAGCGCCAGTTCCAGGCCCAGAGCAAAGCGTTCGGCGGCATTTTGCAATTCGCGAACATTGCCGGGCCACGAGTGGCGCAGCAGCAGGGCGCGTTGCGCGGGCTGCAATTCGTGTTTGGGCAGGCCATGGCGCATGCTGGCCGCGTCCGCGTAGTGCTGAAACAGCATCAGCGCATCTTCGCCGCGCTCACGCAGTGGCGGGATGCGCAGCGGCGCGACGTTCAGCCGGTAGTACAAGTCGGCCCGGAAACGGCCCTGATCCGCCGCCTGACGCAAATCTTCCTTGGTGGCGGCGATTACCCGGATATCCAGCGCGATCTGTTGGTTGCCGCCCAGACGTTCGACCACCCGCTCTTGAAGCAAACGCAGCAGTTTGACCTGCACGTCCATGCTCATGCTTTCGATTTCATCAAGGAACAATGTGCCGCCGTTGGCAAACTCGAACTTGCCAATGCGACGCTTCTGAGCGCCGGTAAACGCCCCCGGCTCATGGCCGAACAGTTCGCTTTCCACCACCGACTCAGCCAGCGCACCGGCGTTGATCGCCACGAATGGCCCGGTGCGGCGGTTGGACAGATCATGCAGCGCCCGAGCCACGACTTCTTTGCCCGCGCCGGTTTCACCGAGGATCAACACATCCGCCTTGGTGGCCGCCAGCGCACCGATCTGCTGACGCAAGCGCAGCATTGGCGCCGACTGGCCAACCAGGCGCGCACTCAACTGCTGACGATCGCTCAGGGCCAGCCTCAGGCTGCGGTTATCCAGCACCAGTCGGCGCAAAGCCAACGCTCGGCGCACGCTGTCGAGCAGGGAATCACTGGCGAACGGTTTTTCCAGAAAGTCATACGCCCCGGCGCGCATTGCCTGGACTGCCAGCGGTACGTCGCCGTGGCCGGTGATCAGCAACACCGGCAGCTCCGGGTCGCGGCCATGCAAGTCGCTGAGCAGTTCGAGGCCGTCCATGCCCGGCATGCGGATGTCGCTGACCACCACGCCAGGCCAGTCCCGCTCGATGCGTGCGGCCAGGCCGTTGGCTTCGGGCAGGGTCAGCACTTTCAGGCCCGCGAGGTCCAGCGTCTGGCTCAACGCCTGGCGCAGGTGCGGGTCGTCGTCGATCAGCACTACCTGGATCTTGCTGTCGATGGCGGTCATGCAGATAAATCCTCTGGCGGTTGAAGGTTGACGCCGGACGCCCCGTCACGCAGACGCAGGGTCAGCAAGGCGCCTCCGGTGGGGTGGTTGTCGAACACCAACTCGCCACCCAGCGCGCGCATCAGCGTATCGCAAATCGCCAAGCCCAGCCCCAGCCCTTGTGTGCGGGTTTTGGTGGTGAAGAACGGCTCGCGGGCGCGGGCCAGTGCTTCTTGAGTGAACCCCGGCCCGTTGTCGCGGATGAACAGGTTGACGCCCTCGGCGGTCTGCTCGGCACTGATCCAGATTTTGCGCGGCGGGCCTTTTTCGGTCAGGGCGTCCAGCGCGTTGGCCAGCAGATTGCCGAGCACTTGGCGCAAGCGGGTTTCACCGGCCTGCACCCACAGCGTGGCGTCGGGCAGGTCGCGGATCAGCTCGACTTCCATGGCCCGGCGGCGCTTGGCCAACAGCGCCAGGGCGTCGTCCAGCGCCGGTTGCAGCGCGACGCTTTCCGGCGCGTGTCGGTCGCGGCGGGCAAAGGCGCGCAAGTGGGCGATGATCGAAGACATGCGCCCGGTCAATTCGCCGATCAGCTTGAGGTTGCCCCGGGCATCGTCGGTGCGTGAGTGGTCCAGCAGCACTTCCGCGTTCTCGGCATAGCTGCGGATCGCAGCCAATGGCTGATTGAGTTCGTGGCTGATGCTCGCGGACATGGTGCCCAGCGCAGACAGTTTGCCGGCCTGGACCAGTTCGTCCTGAGCGCGAACCAGTTCCTGCTGGGCCTGCTCCCGTTCAAGTACTTCTTGTCTGAGGCGGCTGTTGAGGCCTTCAAGATCGCTGGTTCGTTCTATCACGCGCACCTCAAGCTCACGGCGGGCCTTGGCTTCAAAGGCGATGCGGTCCAGATAATGCCGACGGCGCTGGATCATGATGCCCAGCAACAGCATCACCACCAGCAAGGTCGCGCCGCCTACCGCTACGACGGTGCGCACCGGGCGATCAATCAGCGCTCGAGGTGCAAGGATGTTCACGCTCCAGCCGGTTTCGGCGATCTGCTGGTTCTGGGTCAGCCAGGCTTTTTCATCCAGTAATAAGGGCCTTGGGTCCCGCGTCGGGTAAGGCTGGATGGCGACGATGGCCTGTTTTTCTTCGTCGCTCAGGGCGCGGGTGGAGCGAAAGCGCCATTCGGGCCTGGAAGTCAGGATCACTACGCCATTGTGGTCGGTGAGCAGCAGCTGCTCAGGGGTTTTACCCCACAGGTTTTCGGTATGGTCCAGGTCGATCTTGACCACTAGCACGCCGATCACCTGATTGCCGTCGCGGACCGCTGAGGCGAAGAAGTAACCGCGCTTGGCCGACGTCGTGCCCAGGCCGAAGAAGCGTCCCAGGTTGCCCGCCATGGCCTCACTGAAATACGGGCGGAAGGCAAAGTTGCGGCCGACGAAGCTGTCGCGCTTGTCCCAGTTCGACGCCGCCAGGGTGGTGCCGTCGGCGTTCATCAGGTACATGACTTCCGCGCCGGTCTGGCGAACGATGGTCTCCAGCAGGTGGTTGGCGGTTTGCTGCTTGCCTTGATCCTGCGGCGCTTTGAGGACGGCGGGCAGGTCGGGCAACTGGCTGAGGATCTGCGGCAGGGTTTCATAGCGGTGCAACGTGCCCAGCAGGTTGGCCACGTACAGGTCCAGGGTCTGACGGTTCTGGCTGACCAGTTCGTTGCGGTAATAACGCTCGGCCAGATGCTCCAGCGGCCATAACAGCGGCGCCAGACACAGCGCCAGCAGCGCAAGGCTGCGCCAGCGGGGGCGGGGTGGGAGGGTGGGGGTTATGGTCATTTTTGGGTTCTGGCAGCGGGCTATAGGCGCGGGCTCTTGTAGGAGCTGCCGAAGGCTGCGAAAGCGTTGTGTCAGAGTCGACGCTTTCGCAGCCTGCGGCAGCTCCTACAGGGCAAGGGCCGGTATGCGCCGAATACTAACCCTGCTCAGCCAGGCACTCCAGCAATGCGCTGTGCCAGTCGGCTTGTTGTACGCCCCATTCGCGTTGCAGCAGGCTGCAATCCAGGCGCGAGTTGAGTGGGCGGGCGGCGGGTGTGGGGTAGGCGCTGGACTCGATGGGGTTGAGGGTCGCGCACGGCTTGCCCTGTTTGATCAACTGCTCGCCAATCGCCTGGGCAAAACCGAACCATGAGGTTTCGCCCGCAGCCGTCAGGTGATAAGTGCCCCACGCGCCCGCCTTGCCGTCACGCCAGCGCTCGATCAATTGCCGTGTGCTCTGGGCAATGGTCCCGGCCCAGGTGGGCGCGCCGACCTGATCAGCAACCACATTCAGCTCGTCACGCTCTTGCAGCAAGCGCTGCATGGTCAGTAGAAAGTTACGCCCGGTGGTCGAGTAAACCCAGCTGGTGCGCAGAATCAGATACTGCCCGCCGACATACTCGATGGCCTGCTCACCGGCCCATTTGCTGGCGCCGTAAACGCCCAGCGGTGCCGGGGTGTCCTGCTCGGTCCAGGGCGCATCCTTGCTGCCGTCGAATACATAATCGGTGGAGTAGTGGATCAGCGGAATGCCCAGTTCTCTTGCCTGATCAGCCAGCATGCCGGCAGCGATGGCATTGATCGACAGCGCGGTCTTCTGCTCGGTCTCGGCCAGGTCCACCGCCGTGTAGGCTGCGGCATTGATGATCAGGTGCGGCTGTAAATCCTGAATCTGATCGTAGTCGGCCAAGTGATCGCTGAGGTCCAGCTTGTCGCGACCCAGCACCATCACTTCACCCAGGTCCGCCAGGGTTTTCTGCAGGGCCTGGGAGACTTGTCCGTTCTGACCGATGATCAGGATCTTCAGTGGTTTGCTCATGGGAACAGGTCTGCCTCCTTGAATGCCACGCCGTTCTGGTCCTTGGCCGAGAGCTGGGGCACGCCTTCGAGCTCCCAGTCGATGGCCAGGTCAGGGTCGTCCCAGCGAATGCAGCGTTCTGCTGCGGGGGTGTAGTAGTCGGTGGTTTTGTACAGGAATTCAGCATAATCGCTGAGCACTACGAAACCATGAGCGAAGCCCGGCGGGACCCACAGCTGACGGAAGTTCTCAGCCGACAGTCGCACGCCGACCCAGCGGCCAAACGTGGGCGAACTGCGGCGGATGTCTACGGCGATGTCCAGCACTTCGCCGGACGTCACCCGCACCAGTTTGCCCTGGGCGTTTTCGATCTGATAATGCAGGCCGCGCAGGACATTCCTGGCGGAGCGGGAGTGGTTATCCTGAACGAATTTCAGATGGCGCATGCCGGTGGCATCGCCAAACGCCTTGGCGTTGAAGCTTTCATAGAAGAAGCCCCGCTCATCACCGAACACTCGCGGTTCCAGGATGAGTACATCGGGGATGTCGCACGCAATCACATTCACGTTTTTTCACCTGCAAGCTTGAAGAGGTACTGGCCGTAGCCAGTCTTGCCAAAATACTGGGCGCGTTCAAGCAGCTGGTCGCGATTGATCCACCCGTTCTGGTAAGCGATTTCTTCAAGACACGCCACTTTCAGACCTTGACGGTGTTCGATGGTCTGCACGTATTGCGAGGCGTCGAGCAGGCTGTCGTGGGTGCCGGTGTCGAGCCAGGCGAAACCACGGCCAAAACGCTCGACCCGCAGGTCGCCGCGCAACAGGTAGGCGTTGTTGACGTCAGTGATTTCCAGCTCGCCACGCGGTGACGGTTTGACGTCCTTGGCGATGCGGATCACTTCGTTGTCGTAAAAATACAAACCTGTCACGGCGTAGCTGGATTTGGGGGCTTTGGGCTTTTCTTCGATGGACAGCGCGCGGCCTTCCTCGTCGAAATCAATGACCCCGAAGCGCTCCGGATCCTTGACCCAGTAGCCAAACACCGTGGCGCCGCTGGTGTGGGACGCCGCGCTTTTCAGCTGATCGCCAAAGTGCTGACCGTGAAAGATGTTGTCGCCCAGAATCAGGCACACCGAGTCCTCGCCGATGAACTCTTCACCAATCAGAAACGCCTGGGCCAGCCCGTCTGGCTTGGGCTGTTCGGCGTAGTGGAAATTGACGCCGAACTGGCTGCCATCGCCCAGCAGGTTGCGGTATTGCGGCAGGTCCTGAGGGGTGGAGATGACCAGGATTTCCTGGATGCCTGCCAGCATCAGCACCGAGATCGGGTAGTAGATCATCGGTTTGTCGTAGATCGGCAGCAGTTGCTTGGAGACCCCGAGGGTGATCGGGTGCAAACGGGTGCCAGAGCCGCCGGCGAGAATGATTCCTTTGGTCATGCGATCAAATCCTTATGGTCGGTGAAGCCCAGTCGTTGGCCTTGATAACTGCCGTCTTGTACGCGTTGGCACCAGTCCTGATTGTCCAGGTACCACTGCACGGTCTTGCGCAGCCCGGACTGGAAGGTTTCTTCCGGCGTCCAGCCCAGGTCGTGTTCGATCTTGCTGGCGTCAATGGCGTAGCGCTGGTCATGCCCCGGCCGGTCCACCACGAAGGTGATGAGGTCGGCGTAATGCTCCACGCCAGCGGGTTTGTGCGGCGCCAGTTCCTCGAGCAGTTCGCAGATGCCGCGCACCACGTCTATGTTCTTCTGCTCGTTATGCCCGCCAATGTTGTAGGTTTCGCCGACCGCGCCTTCGGTGACGACTTTAAGCAGCGCGCGGGCGTGATCTTCGACGAACAGCCAGTCGCGCACTTGCAGGCCGTTGCCATACACCGGCAGTGGCTTGCCCTTGAGGGCGTTGAGGATCACCAGCGGGATGAGCTTTTCCGGGAAGTGGAACGGGCCGTAGTTGTTCGAGCAGTTGGTGACTACCACCGGCAAGCCATAAGTGCGCTGCCAGGCGCGGACCAAGTGATCGGACGCCGCCTTGCTGGCTGAATAGGGTGAGCTTGGTGCGTAGGGCGTGGTTTCAGTGAACAGGTCATCGACGCCATGCAGGTCGCCATACACTTCATCGGTGGAAATGTGGTGGAAGCGAAACGCCGCACGCTCGGCGTCCGGCAGCGTCAGCCAATAGCCGCGAATGGCCTCGAGGAGGCTGTAGGTGCCGACGATGTTGGTCTGGATGAATTCGGACGGGCCATCGATCGAGCGGTCGACATGGGATTCTGCCGCCAGGTGCATGATCGCCTGGGGCTGGAATCGGGCAAGCACGGCGCTGACCTGGCTCTGGTCACAGATATCAGCCTGGACAAATTCGTAGCGGGTGTCGGTGGCAATGCCAGTCAACGACTCCAGGTTGCCTGCGTAAGTGAGCTTGTCAAAATTAAGCACGTCATGATCGGTGTTCAGTATCAGGTGACGGATCAACGCTGAACCGATGAAGCCAGCGCCGCCAGTGACAAGTATTCGCATGAGTGAGCCTTCTTCCTTATTGGGCGTAGACGTAAGAGCATAGCTTGTGGGCGTGAACGATCATGCGCAAGCAGCATCCCTGAAGACTAGGTCGGCTTGCCATGAAAAATATTGATCCGGGGGCCACATTCCCGTCATTAATCCGGCGTACCACTTATTGTCAGCTGATTTGGCGGCCGGGATTTTTCGTAGGCGCTTTACCCGAGAGCGGTAGTGCCGGCGACGAAGATTCAGCGCCTAAACAGGCATCTTCGCCGCTAAAGCCGTTCTCATAGAACATAAATAACTATCTGAATCTAAATGATTTTCTGTGGGAGCGAGCTTGCTCGCGAAAGCGTCATGTCAGGCGATAATTTATCGACAGATACACCCCATCGCGAGCAAGCTCGCTCCCACAGGTCCTGTGTTGCTGCGCGACAGTGCGGCGTCCTGGACGACGGGGGATCTCCTATAGTGAGCCCTCCAGAACGCTGTCAGCCCCCAAAACACTATCGAGGTTGTTGCATGCCGCTCGCTACGCTGATCCGCCGCTCCAGTTTGCCCTGCCCCGAAGTCAGTGCCGAACAGGCCGAGCAACTGCTGGCGCAGCATTACCAATTAAGTGGCGCACTCAAAGAACTGGGTAGCCAGCAGGACCGCAACTTCCTGGTGGATGCGGGCACCCAGCGCTACGTGCTGAAAATCTGCCACGGGGATTATTCGGCCGTCGAACTTGAGGCTCAGCACGCTGCGTTAGGGCATCTGGCAAGCCATTGCGCGGTCAACGTGCCGGGGGTCGTGCGCGCCATTAATGGTGAGCAATTACTGAGCCTGGAGCTGGGCGGCAACCGGGTGCATGTGCGTCTGCTGGAGTTCATTGACGGCCAGGCCTTGAGCCACTTGCGCCATTTGCCCATGGATGTCGTGGTGGGGCTGGGTGAATTGTGCGCTCAGGTCGACCGCTCGCTGGCCGCCTTCGAGCATCCGGGGCTGGAGCGCATTCTGCAGTGGGACCCGCGCCACGCCCAGGCGCTGATCAAACACCTGCTGCCGATCATCAGCAATGAAGACGAGCGGGCCTGCATCGCCGAGGCGGCCGAGCAGGCGCAGCGTCGCTTGATGCCGCTGATCGCCGCGCTGCCATTGCAAACCGTGCACCTGGATATCACTGAATACAACGTCGTCTGGTCACGGGAATCAGCGACACAATGGCGATTGCAGGGCCTGATTGATTTTGGCGACCTGGTGACCACCTGGCGGATCGCGGACCTCTCGGGGACCTGCGCGGCGTTGCTGCACCATGCCGAAGGTGATCCGCTGTACATCCTGCCCGCGATCCGTGCCTACCACGCGATCAATCCGTTGCAACTCGAAGAATTACAGGCGCTCTGGCCGCTGATCATCGCCCGCTCGGCGGTGCTGGTGCTCAGCAGCGAGCAACAGGCCGCTGTGGAGCCTGACAACACGTATATCCAGGCGAATATCGCCAGCGAGTGGGGCATCTTCGACGTCGCCACATCAGTACCGATTGCCTTGATGGAGGCCGCGATTCTCGCCTGCGTGGGCATGGAACCGATGGCCACCGAAGCAGCTCCTGTTTATCAACCGCTGCTGCCAAGCCTTGCCGGACGTGAGTTCCGCCAGGTTGACCTGGGCGTGCTCAGCGAGCATTTCGTTGCGGGCAACTGGCAGCACAGCGGCATCGATGAGCAGTTGCTCAAACAGGCGTCGCGGGAAACGGGGCAGGCGTCAAGCCGGTTTGGCGAATATCGCCTGTCGCGAACCTTGATCGATAGCGCCAAAGAGCCGGAAACCTTCGCGCTGCATGTCGAGCTGCACCTAGCCACGCAGGCCCCGCTGCATGCCCCGTTTGCGGGCACGTTGCGGCTCACGGCTGATGCGGCCTTGTTGCTGGTCGGCGAGCAAATGAGCCTGCGGTTGTGGGGCGCGACGCTGGAGCTGACGCCCGGCGCGAGCGTGGCAGCGGGCGACATGATCGGCCAGGGCAGCGGGTCGCTGGTGCTGCAATTGTGTGCGGTGCCGGAACTGAGCCCGCCGCTGTTTGCCACCCCCGCCTGGGCCGGTGCCTGGCGCCAGCTGTGCCCATCGCCTGCCGCGCTGCTGGGGTTTGACTGCGATGCGCCTGCGCTGCCGGATGCAGCGCAATTGCTGGCGCGCCGCGACGCCAGTTTCGCCCGCTCGCAGAAGCACTATTACCAGGCCCCGCCACAGATCGAGCGCGGCTGGCGCAACCATTTGATCGACATGCAGGGCCGCTCCTATCTGGACATGCTCAACAACGTCGCGGTGCTCGGCCATGGCCACCCGCGCATGGCGGCTGAGGCCGCACGGCAATGGTCGCTGCTCAACACCAACTCGCGGTTCCATTACGCGGCGATTGCGGAGTTTTCCGAGCGTTTGTTGAAGCTCGCGCCGGAAGGGTTTGACCGGGTGTTTATGGTCAACAGCGGCTCCGAAGCCAACGACCTGGCGATCCGTCTGGCCTGGGCCTACAGCGGCGGGCGCGACATGCTCAGCGTGTTGGAGGCTTACCACGGTTGGTCGGTGGCCACCGACGCGATTTCCACCTCCATTGCCGACAACCCGCAAGCGCTGAGCACCCGTCCGGAGTGGGTGCATCCAGTGACAGCACCCAATACCTATCGCGGCGAATTTCGCGGTGTCGACAGTGCGCCTCAGTACGTGCGCAGCGTCGACCAGGTGCTTGAACAGTTGGCGCTGCAGCAACGCCAGGTGGCGGGCTTTATCTGCGAGCCGGTGTACGGCAACGCAGGCGGGATCTCGCTGCCAGCGGGCTATCTGCAGCAGGTTTATCAGAAAGTGAGGGCTCAGGGCGGGGTGTGCATCGCTGATGAGGTGCAGGTCGGTTATGGCCGTCTGGGTCATTATTTCTGGGGCTTCGAAGAGCAAGGCGTGGTGCCGGACATCATCACCATGGCCAAAGGCATGGGCAACGGCCACCCACTGGGCGTCGTGATCACCCGGCGGGAAATCGCCGAGGCGCTGGAAGCCGAAGGCTACTTCTTCTCCTCAGCAGGCGGCAGCCCGGTCAGTTGCCGGATCGGCATGGCGGTGCTGGATGTCATGGAGGAAGAAAAGCTCTGGGAAAACGCCGCAGTGGTGGGCGACTACTTCAAGGCGCGGCTGCAAGATTTGGTCGATGTGCACCCGCTGGTGGGGGCAGTGCACGGCAGCGGCTTTTATCTGGGGCTGGAGCTGGTACGCAATCGCCAGACCCTGGAGCCCGCCACCGAAGAGACCACCTACCTGTGCGACCGGCTCAGAGAACTGAGCATCTTCATGCAGCCAACAGGCGACTACCTGAACATCCTGAAAATCAAGCCGCCGATGTGCACCACCCGACAAAGCGTGGACTTCTTTGTGGACAGCGTGTCGAAGGTGCTGGCTGAGTTGGAATAAGCACCACCTCCCCTTTGTAGGAGCCAACTTGTTGGCGAGGCGGTGGTTCTGTGTGACCAAAAATATCGCCTCGCGAACAAGTTCGCTCCTACAGGGTGTTTGTTTCAGATTAATATCGGGATTATTTCCTAGTATTTCTTTTATTGAATGTTTATTCGCTTCTATTACCGATTCTTATCCGCTATAAAGTCGCCATTCTTCACCCTTTCAACGGAGTCCTGATTCCCATGACCACACTCAAGAGCACTCCCCGCGCCGATGGCTTTTACATGCCTGCCGAGTGGGCTGCGCAGACGCAGACCTGGATGGTCTGGCCTGAGCGTCCGGACAACTGGCGTCTGGGTGGCAAGCCGGTGCAGAGCGCACATGTGGCAGTGGCCAAGGCCATCGCGCGTTTCGAGCCGGTGACCGTTGCCGTGTCGGCTGCGCAATACGACAACGCCCGTTCTCGTCTGGACGTGCCGAACATCCGTGTGGTGGAAATCAGCAACGACGACGCCTGGGTGCGCGACACCGGGCCGACGTTCGTCATCAATGACAGCGGTGAAGTGCGTGGCGTGGATTGGGACTTCAATGCCTGGGGTGGTTTCGACGGCGGCCTGTACGCGCCGTGGAACCTTGATTCACAGGTGGCGAGCAAGATCCTCGAAATTGAGCGCTGCCCGCGCTATCAGACCGAAGGCTTCGTGTTGGAAGGCGGCTCGATCCACGTGGATGGTGAAGGCACGCTGATCACCACTGAAGAGTGCCTGCTCAATCGCAACCGCAACCCGCACCTGTCCCGCGAGGAAATCGAAGCGGTGCTCAGCGCCAATCTGGCTGTGGATAAAATTGTCTGGCTGCCCGATGGCTTGTTCAACGATGAAACCGACGGGCATGTGGATAACTTCTGCTGCTACGTACGCCCAGGTGAAGTATTGCTGGCCTGGACCGATGATCCCAAAGACCCCAACTACCCACGTTGCCAGGCGGCACTGAGTATTTTGGAAAACACCCTGGATGCCAAAGGCCGGACATTCATCGTCCACAAGATGCCAATCCCTGGCCCATTGTTCGCCACCGCCGAAGAGTGCGCGGGCGTTGATCAGGTGCACGGCAGTCAGGAGCGCAACCCGTCGGTGCGTCTGGCCGGTTCCTACGTTAACTTTCTGATCGTCAATGGCGGCATCATCGCCCCCAGCTTCGACGATCCGCTAGACGGTAAAGCCCGTGAAATCCTGCAGCAGCTGTTCCCTGAGCACGAAGTGGTGATGGTGCCTGGCCGGGAGTTGCTGCTCGGCGGCGGCAATATCCACTGCCTGACCCAACAGCAACCCGCGCCACATCGCGTCTGATTCCCAGCCAATGTAACCAGACGGTTACAGAGTTGGTCTCGTTCTTGCTCGTATAAGCCCATCACTCCGATGGGCTTTTTCATGGGAGAAATATTGAGTTACACCATTGATCTGGATGAGCGGCGTAATCCCGATGAATCGATTTTCGCTTAGCCCGTCTGTCACAAAGCCTCAGTACATTTAGCCCCTCATGACTTCAGAGGTTATCCCTATGAACGCAGGTATTGAGCAACGCGCTCGGGTTTTGTCTGCTAGTAGCGAAGCGCGCCAGTTGATGGCGGATTGGATAAGGGCAACCCGCGTAGCAAACCCCAAGCGACCGGATGTACGCAAAATGCTGTTGCAACGTTACCCCGCCGATCTGCTCAACGAAGCGGAGCTGGAAGCCTTGCTGCGCGTGCTCAAGGACTGAGCGAAGCCCGACCTGGAGCGGTTGAGCGACGACAATAATCGCTGCAGAAAGTTTCCGGGAAATTGACACCTTTGTGACAGGGCGGATAGGATTTGCCTCCTCCGCCTGTGGCATTGCGCCATGTACGTGCATCAGTAGTCCACTGCGATGATTCGTGCGGGCTCTTCGGATATGACATCCGGGAGCCGCAGACAACCCCTTGGGTTGCCGCCACAGCGCGTGATCAATCCGCAGAAAAGGACGACAAGAAATGCTTTCTACACGCCTCAGTTTGCTCGCACTGGCCCTGATCAGTGCCGGCCACGCCATGGCTGACAGCCAAGCGGATTCCAAGGGTTTTGTCGAAGACAGCCACCTGAATCTCGCGCTGCGTAACGCTTACATCAACCGTGATTACAAAAACGGCGCAGAAGACAAAGCCGAGTGGGGCCAAGCCTTCATGGCTAACTTCGCCTCGGGTTTCACCCAGGGCACTGTGGGCGTGGGTGTTGATGCATTTGGCCTGTACGGCGTGCGTCTGGATGGCGGCAAAGGCCGCAGCGGCGCGGGTGGCATCGACTTCTTCAAGCAGGGTGACAGCGGCGCTGCAGCCGATGACCTGTCCCGTGTCGGTGGCGCTGTTAAAGCACGCATCTCCAACACCGTGATCAAGTACGGCGACCAGATGCCTGCGCTGCCGGTGCTGAGCTACGACAACTCGCGTCTGCTGCCAGAAAGCTTCACCGGCACCATGATCACCTCCAAGGAGATCGACGGCCTGGAAGTGGTTGCCGGTCGGTTCACCCAAGAGGCTCGTAAAAGTGCCGAAGGTCGTGACAGTGGCGATCTCAAGCGCATCGACGTGTACGGCGCCAGCTACAAGTTCACCGACGCGTTCAGCGCTGCGTTCTACGCATCCAATAACGAAGACGTGTTCAAGAAGCAGTACCTGAACCTGAATTACGTCTGGGCCCTGCAGCCTGATCAGTCGCTGACATTCGACTTCAACGGCTACAACACCAAGCTGGACAAAGACTATTCGGCAGCCGCTGCGGCCGGCGAGCGTGACAACAAGATCTGGAGCCTGGCGGCGACCTGGGCAGTGGGCATCCACTCCTTCACCCTGGCTCACCAGCGCAGCACGGGCGACACCGGTTACAACTACGGCGGTTATCGTAATGCCGGTGGCTATGGCGACGGTGGCAACACCATCTACCTGGCCAACTCGTACTGGTCCGACTTCAACGGTAAAGATGAGCGCTCCTGGCAAGCCGCTTATGGCATCGACCTGTCCGGTCTGGTGTTGCCTGGTCTGAGCTACAAGACAGCCTACGTGCGCGGCGACAACATCGACGACGGCAGCAACCGTGGCCGCGGCGAAGAGCGCGAAATCTTCAGCCAGCTGACTTACGTGGTTCAGAGCGGCCCGGCCAAAGACCTGTCCGTTCGGGTGCGTAACTCGTTCTTGCGTGTTTCCAACAACGCCAGCAACTACAACGGCGACGGCAACGAAACCCGGATCTTCGTGGATTACCCGATCAACGTTTTCTGATGATCGTGGGGGGCGTGCCTTGCGCCCCCCCCCCTTCGGTACTGTGGGAGCGAGCTTGCTCGCGAAGGCGGTCCATCTGCCAGGAAGATGTGGTGGATGTACTGGCCTCTTCGCAAGCAAGCTTGCTCCCACAGATATTGAGCTGCTTGTGAGGATGGTTTTCCAAACTCCTTCCGCCCCTGCTCAAGCTACTATGTGCCCCACCTTCGGCTGACCTGGTCACGCTTCATGGCCCTCGCTGCTCCTCCTGACCTTTCCGACATCGCTGTGCCCGTGCAACCGCTGGCGCGGACCTATGCGCGTGGGCTGTTTATCGAGCCGCATGAGCATGTCTGGGGGCAGGTGCTGTACGCCACCTCCGGCGTGATGTGGGTCGAGACACCGTTCGAAGCACTGGTCGTGCCGCCGCAACGTGCGGTCTGGCTGCCGCCGGGCGTGGTGCATGGCATTCGCGTGGTGACTGACCTGCAGATGCGCAATATCTACCTGCGGCCCGCCATCGCCGAGACGCTGGAAAAAACCGTTCAGGTATTTGAAGTCGGCCAGTTGCTGCGCCAGCTGATTCTAGGGCTGGTTGAACAAGCCGACGATCAGGATTCGACGTATTACGAGGCGCTGGTCAATCTGGCATTGCTGGAGTTGCAGCGCGCCAAGCGCTCGATCCTGAAAATCCCCATGCCCGACCAGTCAGACCGACGCCTGCTGAACCTGTGCCAAGCGGTCATGAGCGACCCATCGTTGAGCATCCCCTTCGAGCAGCACGCCGAAAACGCCGGTGCCAGCGTTCGCACCCTGGCGCGGCTGTTCCAGAGCGCCCTGGGCATGGGTTTCGCCGAATGGCGCCGACAAGTGCAATTGGCGACCGCGGTTGCTGAGTTGATCCAGGGCGTACCGGTCAGCACCATCGCCCGCTCCCTGGGCTACTCGCCGAGCAGCTTCAGCGACATGTTTCGCCGCGAGCTGGGCGTGGCGCCTTCGCAGTATCCCGCAGGATGACTCACTCCTCGTAGGAGCGGCTTTAGCCGCGAAGGCGATATTCCAGGCGACGGATTTGCATCGGTCCCACCGCCGCCTTCGCGAATGAATTCGCTCCCACAAAGGCGGGGCGGTGTTCCCGCAGCTCAATAACCCAGAGTGGCCGATAACCTGAAGTCCTTGGCCGATAGCGTTCGCTGCCGGTCACTAAACTGCGTGCATTCGATGTTTCTGCACGGGGTTCACCATGAGCTACCTCATCTCCATTGTTATCGGTATTGCCGTCGGCTTGCTGTACGGCGCCCTTGATTTCCGTTCGCCTGCGCCGCCAGCCGTGGCGTTGGTGGGCCTCACCGGCATGTTGCTGGGCGAAAAAATATGGCCTATGGGCAAGCAACTGTTTGCCACCTGGCTGTCCTGATCAAAACCTTATTGGAGCCTGCAATGAATGCACTGCAATTTTCCAGGACCGGCGACCTCGCCGCCCTGCAATACGTCGAGCTGCCCACCCCTGTGCCCGCGCAAGGTGAAGTGCTGATTGAAGTGAAGGCCGCGGGCCTGAACCCCAGCGATGTGAAAAACGTCCTCGGTCGTTTCCCTTACACCACGCTGCCTCGGGTGCCGGGTCGGGATTTTGCCGGGGTGGTGGTCGAAGGCCCGCAGACGTTGCTCGGTCAGGAAGTCTGGGGCACCGGCAAAGAGCCTGGTTTCTTTCGCGACGGCTCCCACGCGCAGTTTCTGACCTTGCCTGCCAAGGGTGTGGCGCTCAAACCCAAGGCGTTGAGTTTCAGCCAGGCTGCCAGCCTCGGCGTGCCGTACACCACCGCCTGGGATGCACTGCAACGCAGCGGCGTTGGGGGGTTAACGCGTTTGCTGGTCATTGGCGCCAATGGCGCAGTGGGCAGTGCGGCCCTGGCTCTGGGCAAGATTCTCGGCGCGCAGGTGCTGGGCGCGGTGCGTCGACCTGAACAGCTTCAAGCCCTGCAGGCCCAAGGCTTCAAAGGCATTGTTCTGGATACGCCGGAAGGCTTGGCGGCGCAGGTCAATGAGTACTACCCAGGTGGTGCCGATGTGATTTTCGACACCACGGGTTTCTGGCTACCCGCTGCTGTACCTGCGCTGGCGACCTTTGGCCGCATCGCAATCATTGCCGCGCCAGTGGACGGCCACGTGCAGTTGCCAGCCCTTGCGCTGTATCGCAAAGGTGGCTCGGTGGTCGGCATCAACTCGCTGCTCTACGACTGCCAGGCGTGCGCCAAAATGCTCGACCAGTTTGGGCAGTATTTCGACCAGGGCACCTTGCCGCTGCCCACCGGCCTGCGCGAATCCCCCCTCAGCGAAGGGCTGGCGCGCTACGCCGAAGTTAATCAGGGTACGAGCGAGAAGATCATACTGGTGCCGTAAAACAACCTGGACATCACGCCAATCCCCTGTAGGCGCTGCCGAAGGCTGCGAACGGCAGTGTTTCAGATACACCGCTGTTCGCAGCCTTCGGCAGCTCCTACAGGTAGGCCAACAGATTTCTGGCCTATCGATTAAACCGCTCCACCAACGCCCGCAATCCGCGTGAGGTGCTTTCCAGTTCGGAGCCTCGCGCCACGGCGGCGTTGGCGTTGCTGGCGGAGGTGTCGAAGGTCGCAGCGACGTTATTGATCTGCCGGGAGATATCCTCGGCCACATGCGCCTGTTCTTCGGACGCAGTCGCCATCTGCTGGCCCATGCTGCTGATGCGTGCGATCGCCTCGCGAATACCCTGCAAGGCATCCTGCGCCTCAATCACCTGGGCAACACCGTTGTCGGCTTCACTGATGCCAAGCTTGGCGATGCTGACCGCCTCGTCGGCGCCTTTTTTCAAGGACTCGATCACCGCCTGAATCTGTTGGGTAGACTCCCGGGTCTTGCCCGCCAGCGCCCGCACTTCATCGGCAACCACCGCAAAGCCTCGGCCTTGTTCCCCGGCCCTGGCGGCTTCAATCGCGGCATTGAGTGCCAGCAGATTGGTCTGGTCGGCAATTGCCTGAATCACTCCGGCAGCCGACATGATCTGCTGCGTCTCATTGGCCAGGTTATCCACAGCATTGCTGATATTGGTCACCGTGCCCGCCAGCCGCTGAATGGCATCCCGTGAGCTGCCCGCCACCTTGTTGCCTTGCTCGGCCAGTTGATTGGCGGTGTTAGCCTCGGCGGCGGTGTACTGCACGTGCTTGGCGACTTCGTTGATCGATGCGGCCATCTGCGTCATGGCGGCGGCGGTCAGGTCGGTCTCTGCGCGCTGCTCCAGCAAGGCACGTTCGCTTTGCGTGGACAGCTGCGACGAATGCCCGGCGGCTTCGGAGACCTGCGCGGCCAGATCGCTCAAGCGCGTCAGCGCGGTTCGCAGGCGAGCGTCTTCGCTGATCAGAATCATCTCCAGGCGAGCGTTGGTGCCATAGGCGTCGCTATAAGTCAGAGCGCTCACCGGATCCGTGAATGCCCCCGGTGCGCTGCGGATGATGCTCGTCAATTGCTGTTCGAAGCGCGCATAAGCCCAGCCTCCCAGCGCCAGGAACAGCACGGCCGTTGCGACATGGGCGACCATGCCGGGGAACAGGACATTCACCCCGACACCCAGCACCGCTGCAACGGCAGGCACCGCCATCACGCTCAAAAACGCCCCGACATGCCGCGCCCCGGCCACGGCTTTCTTGCCGCCGCGCAACCTTGCATACAGCGCTTCGGCACGGGCGATCTGCTCGCGCGTGGGCTTGACCCTCACCGATTCGAACCCAATCAGACGGCCGTCCTCGAGGATCGGCGTGACGTACGCGCTGACCCAGTAGAAGTCGCCGTTCTTGCAGCGGTTCTTGACGATCCCCATCCAGCTTTTGCCCGCTTTCAGGTAGCTCCACATCAGGCCGAAAACCGCCGACGGCATGTCCGGATGGCGCACCAGATTATGCGGACTCCCGATCAGCTCAGCCTGAGAAAAGCCACTGATCCTGGCGAACTCCTCGTTGCAGTAAGTGATTTTGCCGTGAGTGTCGGTCGCGGAGATCAGCCGTTGTTCGGCCGGGAAAGTCTGTTCGGTTTGAGTGACATGCTTGGCCATCTTCAGCATCCATATGAAGTGATTTCAGGCGCCGTGAAAATCCATTTTTAAAAAATGGCTTCGGCCTAGAGGTGGGGTCATCTAAGAATTAAATCTTTCTAAAACAGTAGCTTGCTGTGATCGCTCGAAAATGTCCCCTGTTCACGTCGGATAGGCCATTTACCTGGCTGGCTGCCGTGCATAGCAGCACGCACACTCAAATGATGGGGGGAGTATAGATAGCGGCGTGCGCTTATCAAATGCCCATCACTGTTTCGGGATAGCGGCGAGTATCTACCCTTGCGCGGATAGGTATCGGCAGAGGTGTGGGGTTCTGGAGGGGAAGATGATCAGTGGTTTCCAGGCTGAGGTGCGTCAGAAAAAACTGACTGATGAAAGAGAATCGTCTGCCAGACAAGCCTTGCTCGATGGAATAGTTTGCTCCTCAGCAGTTTTTCAAAACCTTTTTGCTGGGAAAGCAGATGAACATTTACGGTCGAACAGAGCTGCATTTATTGCAAGGTGTGATGCATGACGTCACACTCAAGCAATGATTCTCAGCTGGAAGCACAAAGGGCTGAAGCTTTTTTTTCAAACAGGTTCAACCAGCGGTATCAGGCCCGATCATTCAAGGCGCTTGGCGAATATGCTCACCGTATTGAATCGAGCTTCCAGCCCGGAAGAGTTAAACATCCCGGGTTGGAGATTACATCCGCTCAAAGGCGATTTGTCTGGTTTTTGGTCGGTTACTGTCACGGCCAACTGGCGAGTGATTTTTCGATTCATCGGAACGGATGTCGAGTTGGTTAACTATCTGGATTACCACTGAAGGGAGATTTTCATGGAGATGTTCAATCCTCCTCATCCGGGAGCAATCTTGCGTGAGGATGTTATCCCCGGTCTGGAAACAACCGTCACTGAGTTCGCTCGGCACTTGGGCTTTGCACGGGAAACCCTTTCCCGAATCCTGCACGGTCACGCCCCGGTCAGCCCCGATCTGGCGGTGAGGCTTGAGCGGGCAGGCATTAGCACCGCCCGACTGTGGCTGGGAATTCAGGCCGATTATGACCTGTGGCAGGCAGAGCATCGCGAGCAGCCACCCATCGAGCGGTATTCACGGATGAATACCTGACGAACGCTATACGCCCGTCAAGACTCTTAGGTTTGCAGCGGGCAGCGGGCAGCACGCGGCAGCGGGGGCGAACCCCCGGTGCGCGTAGGACGTGCAAAAAGAAGAGCGTTAACTGATTAACTTATTGAATGCGGCCAATAACAGAACTGGCTTCAAAGTAAGCACCTGCCGGTTTGCCGATCTGCACCTGTCCATCACAGGGCGCCAGAATCGAGGTTTCCATCTTCATCGCTTCTACGACGGCGATAGCTTGCCCGGAAGTGACTGTTTCGCCGTCCTCGACCAGCCAGGTATGCAGGTTCCCCGCGACAGGTGTGACAACAGCCTGCGGATCCGCCTCGGCCACAGGCGCTGTGCTTTCGCTGGCGCTGCCTGGCGCGCTGACGGCCATGCCACGCAGCAGCGCAGCAGGCAGGCCCAGTTCGTGACGCTTGCCGTCGATTTCGATGAAAGTGCGCAACACTTCAGGGTCCGCCGACAACGCACTGCGTGGCGCGATGGTGACCTGTTCGGCGAAATCGGTTTCGATCCACCGGGTGTGCACGGCGAATCGGTCAGCGCCGGTGAAGTCGTCATGGTCCATCACGGCGCGGTGGAACGGCAGGACCGAGGCGATGCCTTCGATCTTGAATTCAGCCAGGGCGCGGCGGGCGCGGGTGATCGCCTGCTCGCGAGTCGCGCCAGTGACGATCAGTTTAGCCATCATCGAATCGAAGGTGCTTGGCACGCTGGAGCCGCTGACCACACCGCTGTCCAGGCGTACACCCGGACCCGAGGGCGGCAGGAATTCCTCGATCAGCCCCGGCGTTGGCAGGAAGCCTTTGCCTGCGTCTTCGGCGTTGATACGGAATTCAAAGCTGTGACCACGTGGAGTCGGGGTTTCACTGAACGACAGCGGGAAACCATCGGCGATGCGCAGTTGCTCGATCACCAGGTCGACGCCCGTAGTTTCTTCGGTCACCGGGTGCTCGACCTGCAAGCGCGTGTTGACCTCAAGGAACGAGAGCGTGCCGTCCTGGCTGAGCAGGAACTCAACCGTGCCCGCGCCGACATAGCCCGCCTTGGCGCAGATGTCCTCGGCTGACTGGTGAATCCGCGCGCGTTGTTCTTCGCTGATGAAAGGTGCAGGTGCCTCTTCCACCAGTTTCTGGTTGCGACGCTGCAGGGAGCAATCGCGGGTGCCGACGACGACGACCTTGCCGTGTTTGTCGGCGATGATCTGCGCTTCGATGTGACGCGGACGATCGAGGAACTGCTCAACGAAACATTCCCCACGCCCGAAAGCGGCCTCGGCTTCGCGCACGGCGGAGGCGAACATCTCGGCCACTTCATCCATGCGCCAGGCGACTTTCATGCCGCGCCCGCCGCCGCCAAACGCAGCTTTGATGGCAATCGGCAGGCCGTGTTGTTCGGCGAAGGCCAGCACCTCGGCTGCGCTCTCCACCGGGCCGGGTGTACCGGCGACCAGCGGCGCGCCGACCAAGTGAGCCAGTTTGCGGGCTTCGACCTTGTCACCGAGTACGTCGATGGTTTCCGGGTTCGGGCCGACCCAGATCAGCCCGGCGTTGATCACCGCCCGGGCGAAATCAGCCCGCTCAGACAGAAAGCCATAGCCTGGATGCACAGCGTCGGCGCCGCTGCGTTTGGCGACGGCGAGCAGCTTTTCGATGTTCAGGTAAGTCTCGGCAGGGCGTTGGCCGTCCAGAGAATACGCCTCGTCTGCCTGGCGCACATGCAGGGCGTCGATGTCGGCGTCGGCATAGACAGCAACCGACTGCACACCGTAGTCGCGGCAAGCGCGAGCGATGCGGACGGCGATTTCACCACGGTTGGCGATCAATAATTTTTTCATGAAGGGGTCTTCGCATCGGCAGTGGAAAGAGAGGCGTCGCTGCTGGGCTTGATGTCTGCAAAGGCATCCAGCGGGTTGAAGCGAATCTGCGCATTGACCGGTATCTGTCCGGCCAGATCCAGGTGGTGGCTCGCCACCGAGGCAATCACCGGATAACCGCCCGTCAATGGGTGGTCGGCCAGGAACAGCACCGGTTGGCCGCTGGCTGGCACCTGGATCGCGCCAACTGAAGTGCCTTCGCTGGGCAACTCTTGGTGGTTGCTGCGCTCCAGTGGCGTATCACCGGCCAGACGAATGCCGACCCGGTTGGATTGAGACGTGACGCGCCACAGCTGGCTGCTCAAACGCTGGATGGCGTCTTGAGTGAACCAGTCGGTGCGCGGCCCCATGACCACATCGAGGGTGACAATGTCGGTTGCGGTCGGCAGCTCAAACGCTGGCGCCTCATTCAGCGATACGCTGGTGCCCGTGACTGGCGCGGTGTAGCCCAGCCGGTCGCCAGCGGCCAGCGCGGCAGGGCCGAGCTGCGCCAGGGTGTCCGTAGACAGGCTGCCCAGTACCGGCGAGACGTCGAAACCGCCACGTATCGCCAGGTAACTGCGCAGCCCGGCTTTGGGGGAGCCCAGGCTGACGCGGTCGCCCGCTTCCAGCTCGATGGGCTGGTAATTGCTGGCTTGCCATTGCAGGCCGCTGACATTGGTGATGGTGACTGGAGTGAGCGCGCCGGTGATGGCGATCACCGCGCGGCCATGGCAAATAAAGCTCAAGCCGCCAAGCACCGATTCCACACAGGCCATGTCCGAAGGGTTGCCAACGGCACGGTTGGCTGAACGCAGCGCGCTGAGGTCCAGTGCGCCGGAGCGGGAAACGCCCTGGCCGGTCTGGCCGGGGCGGCCCATGTCCTGCAAGACGCTGTGCAAACCGGGGCTGGTGATTTCCAGGTTCGTGCCCTTTGGTGCCTGGTCGCGAGCGGGCTCAGAAGGCGCGGGCAAGCCACTGGCTGGCAGCGGCCCGGCGTCGGTGAAGCGGACTTTATAACCAGGGCGTAACAGGGCGGGCTCGGGACGATTCAGGTCCCACATCTGTAACGGCGTGACGCCGATTATCTGCCATCCACCAGGGCTGGCTTTGGGATAAACGCCGCTGAAGTCGCCCGCCAATGCCACGGCGCCCGCCGGGATGCGAGTGCGTGGAGTCTGCCGACGCGGCACCTGGAAACCAGCGCCGCCGGTAAGGTACGCGAAGCCCGGCGCGAAACCGCAGAAGGCCACGCTGTAGTCATGAGCAGTGTGACGCTGGATCACTTCGGCGCGGCTGATGTTCAGCAGGGTGGCAACTTCGTCGAGGTCTTCGCCGTTGTAATGCACCGGGATTTCCACCCGACGGTGCCCGCCCTCGCGGCGCTGGCTCAGGTCCTGGCCAGCGATACGATTGACCAGCGCCTGACGCTCGATGGCGCTGGGGCGGTACTGGATCATCAGCGTGCGTGCCGCAGGAATAATCTCCTCCACACCCGCAATCGGCTCCGCCATCAGGGCGTCGAACAAGGCAAGCGTCTCGTCCAGGTCTTTCAATTCAACGAGCAGGACGTCCAGGTTGACCGGTAGAAAACGCACAGTGAGCTCCTAGACGTGGTAAGTGCTGTCAGGCACGTCAGTGATGAACATATGGCCAGGCGAATGGGTAATGGCGAAAGGCACGCCCGAGGCCATGACCGCCGCCTGAGGCGTCACGCCGCACGCCCAGAAGACTGGCACTTCGCCGGGCTTGATGCTCACGGCGTCGCCGAAGTCAGGTCGGCTCAAGTCATTGATGCCCAACAGCGCGGCCTCGCCGACATGCACCGGCGCGCCATGCACCGAGGGATAACGCCCGGAAATACCGCTGGCCTCTGCCACGCGATCAGCCGGGATCGGTCGCATCGACACCACCATTTCCCCGTGCAAGCGCCCGGCTGGGCGGCAGGCACGGTTGGTGCGGTACATCGGCACGTTGCAGCCATCGGCGATGTGCCGCACTTCGATGCCCGCTTCTTGCAGCGCGGTTTCAAAGGTGAAGCTGCAACCGATCAAGAACGCGACCATGTCGTCGTGCTCGGCCCAGGCGGCAGTGGCGTCGGTCACTTCTTCGGCCAGCTTGCCGTCGCGCCAGATGCGATACAGCGGGATGTCGGTGCGCAGGTCCGCGCCCTCGGCCAGGATCGTAGTGGGGCTGCCTGCGTCGCTGACATCCAGAACCGGGCAGGCTTTCGGATTGCGCTGCGCGTAGAGCAGAAAATCGTAGGCCCAGTCCCGTGGCAAGGCGATCAGGTTGGCCTGGGTCATGCCCGGCGCGATCCCTGCTGTGGGCCTGACCAGACCGCCACGGTAAGCGGCGCGAGCTTCACGGCCAGCGGCAATGGCCGCCTGACGCGCTCGGTCAAAGGCATTCATGAGCGCACTCCCGCGAAAGGCATCAGCGAGACGCCCGACTGCTCCAGTACCAGACGCAGCTCGCGCGCCATCTCGACGGCTGACGGGCTATCGCCGTGAACGCAGATCGAGTCAGCCTCGATGCTGACCACGCTGCCATCGATGGCTTCGAGGGTGCCGTCTCGAACCAGGCTCAACATACGCTGGGCGACTAACGTGGGATCGTGCAAAACCGCCCCTGCCTCGCGACGCGAAACCAGCGTGCCCTCTGGTGTATAGGCACGGTCGGCGAACGCTTCGGCGATACAGGTCAGGCCCTCGCTGCGCGCCAGTTCGATCAGGGTCGAGCCCGCCAGCGCGACGAGCACCAGACTCGGGTCGATAGCGCGGATCGCTTCGATCACCGCCAACGCCTGGCGACGGTCATGGGCGATGGTGTTGTACAAGGCACCGTGAGGCTTCACGTAGCGCACCGAAGTACCCGCCGCTTTGGCCAGACCTTGCAGCGAACCGATCTGGTAGATCACGTCGGCGGTCAGTTCGTCGCTGGCCACGTCCATGTTGCGGCGGCCGAAGCCGACCTTGTCCGGGTAGGAAACGTGGGCGCCAATCGTGACGTTCTTGGCGGCCGCGGCCTTGAGTGTCCGCAGGATGCCGGCCGGGTCACCCGCGTGAAAACCGCAGGCGACGTTGGCGCTGGTCACGATGTCGAGCATCGCGGCATCGTCGCCCATGCTCCAGGCGCCGAAGCTTTCACCCAGGTCGCTATTAAGATCAATCGCACGCATTTGAAAGTCCCTCTTTCTAATCAGGCTGCGCCAATGAACGCAAAGATGGCGCCGGCGGATTTGTAGGCCATGAACCACGACAGCAGGCAGGTCAGGATACCCAGCACCAACAACCAGCGTGGGTAGTGATAGCCGCCCATCAGGTCAGAACGGGCCCAGCCCACGTACATGAAGATGCTCAGGCCCAGGGGCAGGATCAAACCGTTGAAACCACCGGCGAACACCAGCAACGCGGCCGGTGGTTTGCCCAGCACCAGGTAGACCGCCATGCAGATAACGATGAAGACCACAGTGGCCAGGTTGCGCATGCGCTCGGTGATCTTCTTGGAGAACACGGTGATGAAGGACATCGATGTATAAGACGCGCCGATCACGCTGCTGATACCGGCGGCCCACAGCACCAGACCGAACATCATCATGCCGATGTCGCCAGCCGCCGCCTGGAAGGCCTGACCCGCAGGGTTTGCGCCCTTGCCGGATACATCGATAACCACGCCGCTCGCCACCACACCCAGAATAGCCAGAAACAACACGTAACGAGCAATGCCCGTGACCAGGATGCCGGTCAGCGCCGCGCGGGAGACCGCTTGCAGGTTTTCAACACCCACCGTGCCGCGATCCAGCAGACGGTGCGCGCCTGCATAGGTGATGTAACCGCCGACCGTACCGCCCACGATGGTGGTGATCGATGCGAAGTCGATGAAATCAGGCCATACCGACTGGCGCAGTGCTTCGCCCAACGGCGGGTGGGTTGCGAAGCAGGCGAACACGATCAGGCAGATTTTCAGGATGCCCAGGCCCATCATGATCCGGTCCATCGCAACACCCGCGCGGTGCGACGAGAAGATCGCAATCGCCAGCAGCGCACTCAGCGCGCCACCCCATTTGGGGTCCAGGCCGGTCAAGGCATTCAATCCCAGGCCCGCACCGGCAATGTTGCCCAGCATGAACACCAGGCCACCGCAGAGCACCAGCAATGTCAGCAAGTAACCGCTGCCGGGAATAGCCGCGTTGGCGAGGTCGGCAGCGCGCATTTTGGTCAGCGACACGATGCGCCAGACGTTCAACTGCACCACGAAATCGATCAGGATCGAAGCCAGGATGCCGAACGCAAATGCAGCGCCCAATGTTGCCGTGAACGTCGCGGTCTGAGTCAGGAAGCCCGGCCCGATAGCAGACGTGGCCATCATGAAGATGGCGGCGACTAAAGACGCCCGCCGCGCCTTTGTGAACTCTTGAGTGGTCGTTGTCACGGCATCATTCCTACGGTGAGAGATAACCCGATGGAGCAATGTGCATGCCAAGACCCTCAAATCGGCCCTAACCTGTAGGTGCATAACGGATTTATTGTTGAACAATCTGCGCGTCATGGTTGAGTCATAAGCACCATTTTGTTACCTCGCCACCCCCCGGCGCTACTTAATGACGCACAGCGCACGCTTGATCCTTGTGCGCTGCACTAAGCTCTGATCGAATACCCGGCGCGGTTTTCCTCATCCTGGATCCTTTATGAACGACACTTCTCCCGCTCTTCCTCGCACCCTGGGAGAAAGCATCACCCAGGAAATACGCAGGATGCTGGTCGAGGGCGAGCTGGTACCCGGCCAACGTCTGTCGGAAGCCGCGCTGGCCGAAAACCTGGATATTTCCCGTAATACCCTGAGAGAAGCCTTCCGCGTGCTGACCCGCGAGGGCTTGCTCAAACACGAACCCAACCGCGGCGTCACCGTTGCGGTGCCCGACATGGCGTCGATCATCGACATCTATAGAGTGCGCCGCTTCATCGAATGCACAGCGCTCGCCCAGGGCTACCCCCAGCATCCCGGCACCGTGCACATGCGCGAAGCCGTCGAATCCGGCGCCCGCGCCCGCGAGGCCCAGGACTGGGTCGCCCTCGGCACCGCCAACATGAAATTCCACAAATCCATCGTAGAACTCGCCGACAGCCCACGGCTGGTCGTCTTCTACGGCCAAATCTCCGCCGAACTACGCCTGGCCTTCGGCCTCCTCAATGACCCGAAATTTCTGCACGTGCCGTACCTCGACATGAACGCCTCGATTCTGCAGTGCCTGGAAGAGGGTAAAGCGGGGGAAGCGACCGCGATGTTGGAGTCGTACCTGGTGCAGTCCGAGCGGACGGTGTTGGCGGCTTATGAGCGGAGTTTGAAGAGGTAGGGAATGCTCGGGCTAACGCAGAATCTGTGGGAGCAATCGGAGGTTACGACGGTCGCGAAGGCGGAGTGTCAGGCAAACTCAAATCGATGGATGACCAAACGCCTGTAGGAGCTCACGAGCCGCTCGAGGCAGCGATGGCGGTCTTACTGGCACACCGCCTTCGCGGTTGTCGCCGCGTGTAATTGATCAAGCAAACAAACGGGTTGCGACCATCCAAAACCCTTTCAGCGAGCAATACTAATGGCGTCTATCAATCTTCGAATCAGCGATGCCCTCAAAGCCCGTGCTTATGGTGAGCTGAAAAAGCTCGGCGTCACCCCTTCAGAATTTATGCGCCAAACCTTGGAATACGTCGCCGAACGTGGCGAGCTGCCCTTCACAATGAATGAGCGTGACGAAGCTTTGTTCGAAGTGGTACGTGAGCGAATCTCGACACCACAGCGGGTGAAGGTCTCGCTCGTTGATTTGTAGGCCATGAGCGCCTTTGAAGTTTATAAAACTGGCCACATCAATTCTCAGCCACAGCTCAACGCTTGACCTCAATCACCCAGCGCTTGCCCTCGTACGGACTGGCCAGCACCAATCAAATCTTCCCCGCGCTTTCTTCAGCGTCTACAAGTTGTAGCCGCTCCCAGGCTCGCGCTGATGCAAAAGAGCGGCGTTACCGAGCGGCTTTGAGCAGGCGGTCAATGTGCGTCGATGGTTTGCTTAACGATCTCATCCATCTTGCTGGTGATATTGAAGCTGCGTACATCCCAGCGCTGGTCCGCTTTGTACAGCGTCAAATTGAGCAGAAGAGGGCGCTGCGTCATGCCAATGATGTAAGTCAAACGCACCAGACGTGTCCCGATGGCCTCAGTGCGATACAACTCGCTGTAGCTGTATTTACCCCAACTCTTTGCCGCCGAAATGAAACTGCCCTTGAACTGCTCGGTATCAGAGTCATTGAAACTGCGAGCCAGCGTATCGAACGCACCCTCGAAGTCATTGGCCTCGATCTTCGAAATGAAACCCGCCGGAATGCTATCGTAGGTCTCGGCACGTGCAGTGGAAGCACAAATGAGCAACATCAGAGCAAGCGCGAGCTTTACGGTTTTCATCAGGCTCCATCCTTGTGGACAAAAGATTTAGGGCAAAGCGGCTTATCCGCTTGCGTTAGCAAATCGGCAGATGGGGTGAGTTCTTTAGCGCGGGTGGCGGGGTGCTAGGCAACAAAAAAGGCGCTCCATGAGCGCCTTCGATAAGGAGTAGTCGCAGCGATTCTTTAGCTCCGGGCCATTACTGGCCGTGGGTTCAGGATCCGGCAGGCCTAGCCTGTCGTCACTACTTCAGAGAGAGCCAGTATCTCTGCTGCCGAGATTCTGAGGGGGACAGTGCTGGAACCCATGCTCAGAGATGCGCAATTGCAGGCCTTGGGGCGAGATTTTCGGTTGAGGTTGGTTTGAGTGTCAATGAGGCACACATTTCAATGCAGGGGATGACGCCTGCGCAGCCTTCGGCAGCTCCTACAAAATCAGCGTGCACAAAAAACGGCCACCTATTAGGTGAACGTTTTCTGATGCTGCGTATGCGGCACCAGGCGTCGAATTTTTTATAACTTGTTGAAAGCAAACATATTTTATAAATGATGATTATGCGTCCATCTCCATTTTTACCCTTTTTTAGAGAAACTGACGTGATTAGGGGTGTTGTAAATCGCGATATAGGAAGCGCAAATCATTCGGAGGTAGTGATTTAGAATTCTGCACGTTGGTAGCCCTGTTTCAAAGGACAATAGCCTGAGTCATAAATAATATTCATTGCGGACCTCTCGAGTGGTTTCAAGTAAAACATATAAAAATCAATAATTTAGAAGGTTTTGTCTCTTCGCCCAGATCGTTGATGCGGTCAGGCCGCGCATGCCATACCATACTTTTCCGTGGTAATTTGCGATCTTGCTGTGTCAGGTGCTTTGCAGATCTGAAACCGGCCTGTCAGAACAAATACATCAACCCTTTTTCTCAAGGTTGGGAAGCAGACAGTTAGCGAAAGGGATTTTTATGGTAGATGTGCGAGGATTGGTTGGGGAGTCTTTTAAGGGATGGAGGTTGGACAAAGAGCTAGGTCGTGGTGCTGATGGAATTGTTTATTTAGCACGGAAAGAAGATGTAGACCGAGCAGTTAAGCTGTTTTTTCCTGAGTCTCTTAAAAAAAACGGGCTGGAAGAACAGTTAGAAAGGATTGAGTTACAGCTTTCGTTGGCCGGTAAAAAACATCACCCAAATCTGGTTGAGGTTTTTGACGGCGGCTTGTGTAGCGAGACTGGAACTATATATCTTTTTATGGAGTTTGTTTCCGGTTCAACTTTAGAGGTTCTACTTGGTAAGCTTCCCAAAGCTTCAGTTGCGCCGCTAATCTCCCAGCTAGCAGATGCTGCTTGTTTTCTCGAGTCTCAAGGTCTAGTTCATCGAGACATAAAGCCTGCAAATATCATCGTGAACGATGACTTTACAAGCTTATGTCTACTTGATTTGGGCATTGTCTATGAGTCAATAGCGACCGAGTGTGATGATAGTCGACTTTCTGGTGGGGAGTTTGTCGCATCTTTACGGTACAGTCCTCCGGAATTTGTGTGGAGGCAGGAGGCAAGTTCTGATAACAGTGCATGGAGGGCGATTACCTTCTATCAAATAGGCGCAACCATCTACGAAATGTTAGAGGGGCATTGTATATTTGATGGCTATGATAAACCAAGGGCCTGTTTATATGATTCGGTTAGATGGAGGACTCCTAGCTTCACGTCGTCATCTTGTGAAGAGTGGATTGTGCATCTGGCTCAATCTTGTTTGGTGAAGGACTGGCGTGAAAGAGTGTCGCTTATTGACTGGTCAAGCTTTTCTGGGCCCTCGGAAGCAGCAGATTTTTCGCAGATTAGACGCTCTATAAGGCTTAGGCAAATACACGCAGATGAAAAAAAGGTACTCGAGAAAGAAATGAGTCCAATCGATCCTGGGATTACTCTGCGAAAAGCTCTTTGGGAAATCCAGGGAAGAGTTTTTATGGAGGTCAGGCGATTCTTGATTGCTGAGCAAATCTTCCCAAGATTCAGCGGTAATCACAAAAGTATTTCAGAAGTTGCGTATCTGCTGCAATATGTATTCGAGGCTGACGAAAGCCTGAATTTTAAAAATGTTTTGGAACTAAATGTTCTGTTGTGTTTGCCCGACGTAAGCCAGCAAACCCTTGAGGTCTCAATTTCCGCACTAGTCAATGGGGAATCAATTTTTAAAGGGCTTTGGCTGGAAGTGTTTTCGGTCGAGAAAGTTTTTGAGCGTTGTAAGTTGGCTTTGTATACAGTGGCGGACAAGATAGTCCCGGTCGCTTAAGGAGCATGGAATGGTTAGCGCGTTTTGGATTGGCGAAGGCGACTTGGATGAGTTCCAGAAGAAAGCGGTCGGAGGGATGGGGGCTACTGAAAGTTTTCTTTTAACCGGACCGGCGGGGTCTGGGAAAACCAACATTCTGTTGCTAAGAGCCAAATGGCTAAAATTAAAAAACATTAGCAATTTTAAAATTGTGGTATTTACCGCTAGTTTAAGGGAGTTTTTTCAGCATGGCTGTATACAATATGACCTGCCCGCGGATTATGCTGTAACGGCGATGCAATTGTTTAGAGAGTTGCTGGCTGAGTATGGTCTTGAAGCCGAGAGCACCGGAAACTTTGAGGAAGATAGATCTCTATTAGCGGGCGTTTTAAAGTCTTTTATAACAGACAATGGAATCGAAGATATATATGAGGCGCTATTGATAGATGAAGCCCAAGATTATACCGATACTGAGCTTTTTATATTCAGGAGTTTGGCGGAGAGGTTGGTTATTGCTGCTGATTCCAGACAGTCAATTTACAGAGTTGCACAGACCCCTGGCTTGATGGAGAATTTAGTTGATGGAAATGTAGTTAGGTTAAAATACCATTATAGAAGCGGTCATAATATTTGCTTGGTAGCGGATGGAATCAATAAAGATTATATTACTTATCCGCATATTACGGGTGAGTGTAAATATGATGAAGCTGCCCGTCCTTCGTCAGTTTCAAAGTTGCAGTGTGATACCTTCCAGTCTCAGGTGTCGGAAATTATTTCTAAGTTACATGAAGAATTACTTTTGTATCCGGGCGAGAAAATCGGTGTTTTTTTCCCAAGGGCGAATCAAGTCGCTGAATTCAAGAACTCGCTAAGTGTTTCCTCGTTGCCCGATAAAGATCGCGTGATAACTTGGACTCTTCATTCGAGTAAGGGATGGGAGTTCAGATCTGTTCATATAGGCGGGTGTGAAGCATTACCTCAGATGCGGGCGACGCAGAAGAGGCTAACTTATACTGGGATTTTGCGTGGTAAAACTTCGGTGAGCTTATACTACTCTGGTAGCATTCCAGGCTATTTAGAGAGTGCCCTTCGGGTCTTGTCTCCGCCTGCTGCGGATCCATCATTCGACAACCTATTTGGAGTCTGAAGATGCTTGTTGAGAATCGGCAGAATTTGGAAGATTTTTTAAGCATTACAAAGTCGAAAAAAGAATTTAGAGGCGATTTGTTTGATAGCACCTTACCTGCTACCGGCATTCAGCATAAGTGCTTTTGGAATAAGGAAATTGATTTCCTGCGGCTTCCAGTTTTTGTGGTCCCTGAAAAAGATGATTTGGAGAGTTTCTTCGCGGACGTAGCGACATATTACTCATCGTTTTCTCCCATCTCATCATATATACATGTTTGTAATGACGATGTTGCAAAAAATATTTTTTTGGGGACGAAGAAAACCTATAAAGCAGCTAGGCCAAGTGACCGAAAGTTAAAGGCGTACTTGGCTTGTATATTGGGTGATGTTATTACTGGTGCTCTGCATGAAAGTAAAACACTGACCACGGGGGCTATAAGTTATGCATCGTGCTCTCAGGCAGTTTCCTTTTCAATGGTGCGCTCGAATATCATTTATCCATGGATGAACCCTGAAAATGTAGCGGGACGATGGATCCTTGCACATAAAATCGTAACTAAAGAAGTAACTTCGTCGTTGCTTGAAACTTCGATAGCGTTCTTGAAGCTGCTGGATGATAGAGCCAGAACGGAAAAAAAAATCAGAATAGATGCTGTAGATTTTAATAGTGATCTGACTAAATATATTTCTGGATCGGCTGATGAGCTTGAACTAGATAATATCTTGGCTTCCAGTTTTTCGGTTACGAACGAAGCGAAGATGATAGGGGGTGCCTTCAATAATAGAGTTTCTGGATTTAACTCTTTGGCAGCAATTGTCGAGTCCAGCTCTTTACCAGCGAACCAGAAATCTATATGTATGGCTTATTATTGCAACAGAATTTTGCCTGGTTCGTTAAGTCATGTTGAGGTTTTGAGAGATAAGGTCAAGAGTTACCCAGATATAGTGTTCTGGTACGCGGTTTTCGCCTGTCTTTCGGATGAGTTTGATGTAAGGAATTTTGCTTCTGGAGTATGTATTAAGATCATAAGGGATTTGGTCTCTCCGATGGATTTCGAGGCACGTCCATCATGTGATATTTCGATTGATGAGCTTGAGGTTTTATCCCGTCTTTCGTTAAAGGCATCTACTATAAAACCGCGGCAACGGCGGACAATGAGAGTTTCTCTTCTGCCAGGCGTCGAAATAGATATTGCATTTGGCGAAACAGAAACCCGGGAAAAGATACCTGACCAGTACTATAATCAGCCTGATTCAAAGAAAATTAGGTCATTGCTGTTTGAAGCGCTTGAACTTTTGGATGAGAGAAAAGGGCGCAGTTCCCAAGGCGATAATTATGCCTCGCAAACCACAAGTAAAAGACGAGGGTACTGAATGTCAACATTTGATGATCTAATTTTTTACAGAGGTTTTAGCGCACGTCGTGATATGACTCAGCGCCAAGTGCATGTAACGCGCAAAGATCGACGTCCTAGGGATTTATCACCGGAAATTCATGCTTCTGCAGACGCGTGGTTCATGAAAAATTTCGGTGTTTTCTACCGGAGCCAGTCAGTATTTGTGACTTCAGATTTAAATGTTGCTATTGCATATGCGGACTCTCCAGCGCATGTTGCGAGAGTAGTACCAATTGATAAATATAGTTTTTGCTGGTCAAAGCAACTGAGAGATATGATGGAACTATTCATCGGTGGGGTTGTTATCGACAGGGTCCATCAGGAGCTCGATGCGGCAGGCTATACGGAGTCGGATTTGCCGTCCGCGCATTCAAGTGGCCATGAAGTTATGCTTTTTTGCGACTCATATTTATCAATTCCCCAAAATCTATTATAAAAACGGTGCCTGGCCACGGTGTTTCGATAGACACATGCGGCAAAGTCCTCGCACCAAGTGGTGAAGGGAAATAGCGCGCCTCTGAATGGAACGAAGTGCTTCCCCTTGCTTCGCCCGGTACTGCCTAGAGGCCAAACCGCTACGATCTTCTTAGCCGCTTCGTGAGCAATCGTATAGTCAGCACAAAATAATAGCGGGTCGATTGCGCATGCCCATTCAGGCGGTGATGTAAAACCCATTAAAGATGCTTCTGCTGCCACGTCCACGGACTATCTCGATGCCAGCGATCAGCAATGAAAAACGTGGTCTGACCCTCCATTCCCACTACGCCGCTCCAAAGCTCGAGATGGGTGAAAAACGGCGGAGCGTCTTCCACCAATGGACATCTAGGCTACCTCGCTTCCTGGCTTAGGCCGGGGTTATAGCGCCGAGCTAAACGCTAGTTTTTAAGTTGTTGTTATGTGGACTATTCTTACGCAAAAAACCACAAAGCCGCGAGTTAAAACCTTACGATGCACAAAGCGCGCGGTGCTTCAGCGATTTGTTGGGTCTTTTATTTTTTTAGCAGAAGCCCAACTTAATTAGGTTTATTTTGGGTGAGAAATATCAACAAAAACAATTGTTCAAAAAGTCTTTTTGCTGTTAGTAATGCATCTGAAACTTGTTCAGTAGTGTAGGAGGTTATATTGTTCTTGTAGAATGCCCTTGAAGTTTCACCTATGCCGTGGGGAAACAATGAAAATTTTTTGTAGCTTGCCAAGCCGCTTTTGGCAAACTGCTTGAATGATTATTTTAAAATCACCAAATGAAACAGGCGTACATTCTTCAAGTGCTTTGGTCATTAGGAAGAAATTTGGTAATTCCTTTTTCCATCTAGGAAATCCTCTCCACAGCAATCTTTTTCTTTTTCAATGAATTCGAAATAAAAGCCTTTTACAAACGCTCCACAGCTATTCTCATTAGAAAAAAGACTGAGCTAAAGTGGCTGTTATTTAATAAATAAATTGACTCGAAGTGGCAGTAAAACATTTAAAATATGTGTAATTTATTTGTTTATACTGGTCGTCTAGATTCATTTTTTGCTCATCAATCAGTTCGTAGATGAAAACGAATAACTCATTAATATGCTTCAGAATGGCTTCTATTCTTTCGCTTTCATTCATATTTATAGATCCTGATTACGTAACTTGACGTCTGCTTAATGAGCGGATTTTGGGCCGTCCCCGCGAGCGATTTTAGCCAAATATTAGGAGCCTAATTTTTTCACAACTGTATTACACGTACCTTTCTTTTTTCTTTTTTTGAGTCGCGCCAAACCTCTACGCGAAATTGTTGGCCAATAGGTGCTTCTGGCTTAGGGCGTGGTGAGCGTGGTTGGTGCTTTTTATTGCTGATTTGTAGAAACACGTCTTGCTCAAAAGTGTTTAAAGGTAACGTTAGTTGCTTTGCCAATAGAGGTGTATTTTCAAATGAATTTTTCATTTCATTCATGAAATCTGGCTCGGATTTCGCTTCGTCGCCGAATATGACTTCAGCTTCAAGCATTGCTTGCTCTGCCGTAATTTTTCCTTGCTGAACTTTAAAGAATAATCGTTGTAATTCACCTAAAGAACCACTGTGTTTTTTGATTCTTGGTTTGACTTCACTGGACGAGAAAGGCATAGTCGCATGAGTAGCCAGAAATTCGCCTATTGAGCTTATTTGGCCTTGTATTGTTTGAAGTCCCGACGTGAACGAGCCATATTGGCCTATGCCCATATAAAGTGCGTAAAGAGCTGCTGCAATTTTAGCCCCGCCTTTTATTGAGCCTTCTTCAACTTCAAGTGCAAGTGCATAGTCTGGAATTTTTAATACTTGTTCTACATATGCCTCCCACTCATCGAATAACTTAGTCGAATAATTCTCGAACTCATGCCGTGGCAGGCTCGGTACGTCAATATAAAAATCTGTGGCTCCGAGATCAATCATATTTCATCCATATGCTCTATTGACGTACCCTAAATCATATTAGGCGCCATGCTATGCCACATTCAAATGAGGCATAGGCGACTCGATCTTTTTTCGAGAGTTTCTAGGTGTAGGCTATCGTTTTGCCAGTATGGTGTCCACTGACTGCTCCTATCGGTCTTATCCAAAATTTCACCCTTCATGTCTGCCTCTAAAATTTCATGATCAAACTCCTCTCGAAGCCAAACCTTTAAAGCCAATCCCCACGTGATCCCGCCAAGAATGCTGAGTGTTATCAGGGATCAAGGTCCCTGCGACCTGTGAGGGTTGTCCACCAACGCGGGACTGACGGCTCTCTACGACCGCGAACTTGGGCATTTCACTGAGCACTTCCGAAGACGTGGGCGGGTGGAAGCTGAGCTGGTTGACGAGACCAACGCCGCGAGTTCCTGAGTCAGGTGAACGCAGTGATGCTATGACCGGGGCATGCCTGACTGTCAGTCAGGTGCAGTCCATTCCCTGGGCTGCGGCACCATCATCTGCATCGCTGTGGCTGATGACTTCGGTGTTTGTCACGCCGATTGTCATGCGTCCACTAGGACATTAGAGCTGACTGAGCTTGTTACTTACTCTGTATCTGCGCCCTCGAAACGATCTCTCCGCAAATGAGGCGGAAGGCTGGCCTCTTTTTTCAGGCGCTCGTGTTCACGGATTACCGGTGGGTGCAATGCGCCCTCCAGCACCTTCGCCAATTTTGTCGCGATCTGCTCATCCAGTTTTTTAACTGTGCCGCACCTGCCAGAAGCGCAGCTCACTTGGCTATCGCTGATATCCAGAGCATGGAGCGCCCCGTCGATGTATGCCGTCAGTGCTTCGTTATTCCGATGCAACACGCTGCTTTCTGGGGCTTCTTGGTAATCCCAATGGACCTCGTAAAACTTTCCTTTTTTGATGATCTCGATTTTCGGTAACGTGGGCATAGGTCGATCTCCTAGTCAGTAGCATGTTGAAGGAGCACGAAGATAGCGCAGAAAAGATCATTAGATTCTTGCCTTCAAAATGATCGGCCGCTTCCTACGCAGCAATCCCAGAAATCCTTCAGCACGTAGATCTCAACTGAAGCTATTACATATTTCGTAAAAAAATTTGGCCACTGAGAAACAATTCTCTTGGCCCCGCTTCCTTAGGCCATTTCTTGTGCGTGACACAATACGCGTCCCGCCAACTGACGCTCGTCCCGGGTTCTGGATCATCTTGTTGTCTGATTTTCTCAACCTCAAAGAAAACGTTTTGGTCTCCCACCCGTCTGGGTCGTTCAGCCTCGGCACCATTCCGGAAATGCCAAAGTTCGCACTGCCCGGAGGTGAGATTTACCTGCGGGTCGGAGTGCATAAAGGCGATAACAAGGGGTATGGCATAAGGCATATTTGGGAAGCCCATCAGAAGGACCTTTCCAGATATGGCTGCGCGGGAATTGAGGGGGTGCCAGCTCATATTGCGAAGATGATCGTGCCGGGGGCTCCGATCTATTGTGAGTTTCGGGAGCTGAGAGGCCATCATCGTTTGGCCGTAATGAAAACGCCGACGGGCTCGTTGGTGCTAGATCCGAGGCATGAGCGTCGTGGCTTCGGCTATTACGTCGTGACCTGGTATCCCAAGCGCAGGCTGGACGGTACTTTGGTCGGACGAGTAGCGAGGCCTTTGGGCAAACAATAAAAAAGGCGCTCAATGAGCGCCTTAAAAATATATGAGGAGTAGTCGCAGCGATTCTTTAGCTCCGGGCCTTTACTGGCCGTGGGTTCAGGATCCGGCAGGGCTAGCCTGTCGTCACTACTTCAGAGAGTGCCAGTATCTCTGCTGCCAAAATTCTGGGGGGGCGTTACTGGAGCCCATGCCCAGAGATGCGCAATTGCAGTCCTCGGGCGGCATTTTCGGTTGAAGTCGGCTTGAGTGTCAATGACACAAACATTTCTGTACCTGTGATGACGCCTTCGCAGCCTTCGGCAGCTCCTACAAATCAAGAGCGCACAAAAAAGGCCCACCTTTCGGTGAGCCTCTTCTGGTACTGCGTATGGTGCCGGCACCAGGAGTCGAACCCGGGACCTACTGATTACAAGTCAGTTGCTCTACCAACTGAGCTATACCGGCGTGATGGGCGCTGAGTATATAGATTTTTTTATGCCTGTAAACCTTAGCCCACTGATTTCCTTTAAAAATTTTCCGAATGGCTTTCGAGGCGATGTTCGGTGGATTTGGGCTGGGGATCGCGCTTGTATCGGCGTGGGGGCTGGAAGCTGGAGGGCGGTGGTCGGGTGGGTTTGGGTTTTGTGGGGTTTTGTGCGTTGGGCTTCAGGTTGGGGGTGTGGGGCGGTTTGTTGGGGGGAAAGGTTGGTAAGATGGCGCGTCGCCATGGATAGCAAGTTCAATGCCCAGAACACGTACTTATTACGACTACCTGAATGTCTCGCGGGATGCTTCCGACGAAGAGATCAAGCGCGCCTTCAGGAAGCTCGCGCAGCAGTTGCACCCGGATCGTAACCACGCGGCGAATGCATCGGATCTGATGGCGGTGGTCAATGCGGCGCATGACGTGTTGGCCAACCCGCAAAAGCGCGCGGAGTATGACGCGACGCTGATTCGCGAGGCTCAACAGGCTCGCCAGGCTGCCACGCAACGTCGGCAGGCCGGGCCGCTGCGTTCAGCTCCGCAGCCGGGGCCGAAGGCGCAGGCTGGGCCTGCTGCAAAAACCCGCACTAAGAAAGCTAAACCCGCCAGGCGCGGGAGTCTCTGGCGCTGGGTGGCGGTGTTTGTGGTGGCGTGTGGCGCGGGGGCCTGGATGGGTTACGACCGCGAAGCAGGCAAGGCTGCGATTGTGCCGCCTGTGGTGCAAGAAGCGCCGATTGTCGCGCCGCCGCCGGTTGCGGTTGTTGCCGCGCCAGCGGAGTTGCCGGCCAGCAGCCCGGTAAAAGTGGTCGAGCCGGGCGAGCCTGAGTGCGTGCCGCCGCCACTGGATCCGCTGGGGGCGCCTTGGCCTGCTGCGGCGAGTTACATCGCGGGCATGCCGATGTTGCGCGATGGCGGTTGGTCGGAGATCACGGTGGATAACACCGCTGGCGACAAGCCGGTCTACGCCAAGGTCACGGACGCCAGTGGCAAGCGCGATTACCGTCACGCTTATATCCCGGCACGCGGGCGCTTCACGTTCGCGCGGATGGACGTGGGTTACTACCAGCTCAAATACAAGATGCTCGACACCGGCTGCGCGTATGCGTCGAGTCGCATCCGGCTGGAGGAAACCCTGGTGGGCGACCGGATCAAGTCGAGCATGTATAAGCTGACGCTGCGTAAGCTGGCGAATCGCAATTCGCAGTTTTCCAATGTGCGCAGTGCGGAGTTTTAAGGGGGCGGAGTCGTGGGATCTGCTATGGCCGGGAAGGCGGCGTTTCAGTCAAAAAGATAGGCAGTGAATGTGCTGGCCTCTTCCCGGCTAAAGCCGGTCCCACGAGGAATTACGCCAGCAGAACCCCTTTTTTGCAGGACCTGTCTCTTTCTTTTGAAGGACATTTCCGAGAGAATCCCCGGCCTCTTGCGCCACTCAAATTCGGTCTCTAGTCTGCGCCGGTCGCTGCCCATCAGCGATCGGGTTTAGTCGCCCGGCAGTTGAGTTAAGGCGTATGTGTCACCGTCATGGTGGCTGTGCGCAGGGCACCTTCGGGTGCGCCGGTTTCTTAGCTCGCCGGTCGACTAACCTGCGTACAGCCGCCACCTTTTCGTTTAGTCGCGACGGGGTGGCAGCCAGACTATGGAGAGCTGAGTCATGTTGAATACCCTTTCACAAATCCCCTGCAACGAGCCGAACGAGCCGCAGCTCAAGCCTTCGGCTGTGAAGCGGGCGCTGTCGTATTACCTGCCGGTTCGCACGCCACACAATGATGACGGCGTTGAGTGTGTGGATATCGAGGTGACGCTCAATCACGCGACGGAGTTTCTGCGTTGCGCGGCGGCAACGGCGTCGGAGCTGGGCGAGGTGCTGAGTGGGCCGAATCGCGATCTGGCGCTGACTGCCATGCACATGGTCGAGATGGCCAAGGTGATGGTGGAGCGGTCGTTGGAGTGTGTTGAGGTGGTTTGAGGCTGCGCAAACCTGTAGGAGCTGCCGAAGGCTGCGAATGCGGTTCGCAGCCTGCGGCAGCTCCTACAGGGATTGATCAGATCAGCAAACGCAGCACATCCGGCATCATGCTCATGGCCGCGAGGTTGTTGATGACCAGCATGTCCAGCAGTTTGAGGATCATGAACGCCAGGATCGGCGAGATATCCAGGCCGCCCAGGTTAGGCAGGATTCTGCGCAGCGGGGCCAGCAGGGGCTCGGTGATCTGGTTGACCAGTTGCGCGCCAGGGTTGTGGCTGGCAGGTGCGACCCACGACAGGATCACACTGACGATCAGGGCAAAGAAGAAGATCTTCAGGAACAGCGCGGTCACGCCGATGATTGCCCAGATCAGCAGATGCAGCGGGTCGCCCGTGGTGCCGTAGGCCAACAGCAGGGTCAGCGCCATCAGAATCATTTGCACGATGATCGCCAGCACCAGCGACGACATGTCCAGGCCAAACACGCTCGGGATGATCCGGCGCAGGGGCTTGAGCAGCGGTTGGGTAGCGCGAACGGCGAACTGGCTCAGCGGGTTGTAGAAGTCCGCGCGCACCAGTTGCAGCACGAAACGCAGCAGGATGATCAGCAGGTACAAGCTGCCAATGGTTTGCAGTATGTAGATTGCAGCGGTGTTCAGTCCGATCATTCGGTCTGCTCCTCAAGTGGCTGGAAAATTACTTGCCCAAAATTACTTGCCCAATTGCTCGGCCATTTCAGCCGAACGGTGTGCGGCGGCGGTCAGCGCGGTTTCTACCAACGCTTCGAAGCCACCGGCCTGGAATGATTTGATGGCCGCTTCCGTGGTGCCCGAAGGCGATGTCACGCGGCGGCGCAGCTCGGCAGCATCCACATCGCTGCCGGTGGCCATCAGTGCGGCGCCCAGCGCGGTTTGTTGCGTCAGTTGTGCAGCCACTTCACGGGGCAGGCCGAGTTTCACGCCCGCAGCGGTCATGGCTTCGATCAGCAGAAAGAAATACGCCGGGCCGCTGCCGGACACCGCTGTGACGGCGTCCAGTTGTTGCTCTTCTTCCAGCCACAGCGCGATGCCGACAGCCGACAGCAATTGCTCGGCCTGAGCGCGTTGCTCTTCGTTGACTTGCTCAGTGGCGTACAGGCCGCTGACGCCCTGACGCAGCAGCGCCGGGGTATTGGGCATGCAGCGCACGATGGGTTGCTCGCCCAGCCAGTTTTTCATGCTGGCGCAGGTGATGCCGGCGGCGATGGACACCACCAGTTGGTTGGGCTTGAGGCTTGGGCGCAAGGCTTCGCACACGGCTTTCATGGCTTGCGGCTTGACCGCGATCAGCACCACATCGGCGCCCTCCACGGCTTCGGCGTTGTCGGCAAACACGGTGATGCCATGCTCGGCGGCGATTTTGCCGCGTGTTTCAGCACCTGGATCGCTGGCGCGGATCGAGTCGGCTTCGACGCCCTGGGCGCGCAGCCCTCCGATCAGGCTGGCAGCCATGTTGCCTGCGCCAATAAAGGCAATGCGGGTTGAGCTCATGTCGGGTTCCTTGTCAGAGGTCATGGCTGGCCGTAATCACGGGCGCCAAAAAGGGCAGTGCCGATACGCACCCAGGTCGCGCCTTGTGCGATGGCGGCTTCCAGATCGTGGCTCATGCCCATGGAAAGGGTGTCCAGCGGCAGGTTCAGTTGCTGTTGCAGGGTCTGCACGGCTGCGAACGCGGCGTTTTGTTCGGCCGCATCGTCGGTAGGCTCCGGGATCGCCATCAGGCCGCGCAGCTGCAAATTCGGCAGTTGGCTGATCGCTTCGGCCAGTGCAGGCAGGTCGGCAGGTGCGCAGCCGGACTTGCTGGCTTCGCCGCTGACGTTGACCTGAATGCAGATATTGAGCGGCGGCAGACCTTGTGGGCGTTGTTCGGACAGCCGCTGCGCGATTTTCAAGCGATCCACTGAATGCACCCAGGCGAAGTTCTCGGCGATGGCGCGAGTCTTGTTGGACTGAATGGGGCCGATGAAATGCCAACACAAGGGCAGATCGGCCAATTCGGCCTGTTTGCCCAATGCTTCCTGCAAATAGTTTTCGCCAAAATCGCGCAGGCCCGCTGCGTAAGCTTCACGCAGAGCCTGGGCAGGCTTGGTTTTGCTGACCGCCAGCAGGCCAATAGTGGCCGGATCACGCTGCGCCAGTTGGGCGGCGGCGTTAATTCGCTCGCTGAGCGTTGAAATGTTCGCTGCTATCGTGGACATTGATTTGCGCCAGCAGGGCTAAAGTCTGCGGCATTCTATGTGATTGAGGAGCTGTATGGATATTACCGAGCTGCTGGCGTTCAGTGCCAAGCAAGGCGCATCGGACTTACACCTCTCGGCCGGGCTGCCGCCGATGATTCGTGTCGATGGTGATGTGCGCCGGATCAACCTGCCAGCGCTGGACGCCAAAGCGGTGCAGGAATTGATCTACGACATCATGAACGACAAGCAACGTCAGGATTTCGAAGAGTTTCTGGAGACTGACTTCTCGTTCGAAGTTCCGGGTGTGGCGCGTTTTCGGGTCAACGCATTCAACCAGAACCGGGGCGCGGGTGCGGTGTTCCGAACCATCCCGGCAAAGATCCTGAGCCTTGAAGAATTGGGCATGGGGGAAGTGTTTCGCAAGATTACCGACGCCTCGCGTGGCCTGGTATTGATTACCGGGCCGACCGGTTCGGGTAAGTCCACCACACTGGCGGCGATGATCGATTACCTGAACGTCAATCGCCATCACCACATCCTGACCATTGAGGACCCGATCGAATTCGTTCACGAATCCAAAAAGTGCCTGGTCAACCAGCGCGAAGTGCATCGCGATACCCTGGGCTTTTCCGAAGCCCTGCGCTCGGCCCTGCGGGAAGACCCGGACGTGATTCTGGTGGGCGAGCTGCGTGACCTGGAGACCATCCGCCTGGCGCTGACGGCGGCCGAAACCGGCCACTTGGTGTTTGGCACGCTGCACACCACCTCGGCGGCCAAGACTATCGACCGTATCGTTGATGTGTTTCCGGCAGCGGAAAAAGCCATGATCCGCTCGATGCTGTCCGAGTCACTGCATGCAGTGGTGTCCCAGACGCTGCTCAAGAAAGTCGGCGGCGGGCGCGTGGCGGCGCACGAGATCATGATGGGGACGGCGGCGATTCGTAACCTGATCCGCGAAGACAAGGTCGCGCAGATGTACTCGGCGATTCAGACCGGGGGGCAGCTGGGCATGCAGACGCTGGACATGTGCATGAAAGATCTGGTCGCCAAAGGCCTGATCACCCGCGAGGCTGCACGTGAGAAGGCCAAGATGCCGGATAACTTCTGAGGGGTAAGGCAAAACCCTGTAGGAGCGAACTTGTTCGCGAGATGGATTTCAGCCGCCACATATGTGCCGGATGTACCATCGCCTCGCGAACAAGTTCGCTCCTACAGGTGTTGTGCTATCAGCGCTGCACCACCCGCAATGCCGCTTTTTGCTTGGGCAGTACGCGTTTGGCGACCATGTAATGGCTGTTCCAGTACGGCTTTTTCAGTGTGTCGACGGTCACGGCCTTGCCACGGCGCGGGGCGTGGACGAAGCGGTCGTTGCCCAGGTAAATGGCGACGTGGTTGACCTTGCGGCTTTTGATGTTGAAGAACAGCAGGTCGCCTGGCTTCAAATCCTTGCGATCCACTTTCTGCCCGTGACCTTCGGCCATGGCGTTGGAGGTGCGCGGCAGGTTGACTTCACTCACGTCGCTGAAGGCGTATTTGACCAGCCCGCTGCAGTCCAGGCCTTTACCTGGCGTGCTGCCGCCCCAGCGATAAGGTGTACCGACCGCTTTCAGGGCGCGGCTGACAACCGAATTGCTCTGTTTGGCGCTGGGCGCACCCAGCATCTGGGCGTTGACGAGTGCTTTGGAATTCTTGATGGGCGCGTTTTGCTGGTTTTTCGCCCGGGTGCTGCGGCCTTTTGGAGAGATGACAGGCGCAGGCTCGTTGACATGGGTGGACGCGATGGCTGGCGAAGAATGAGTTTTCGCGGTGTAGCCGTTGAAGCTCGCGGGTAGTTGTTGCTCACGGTTGGTGGCATGAGCGGCCAGGGGCATAAGCAGGCAGATGGTTAGCCATGACTTGAAAAATGGACGCATTCGGCAGGGCTCTTGTGGGTTAGCGCGCAACTTTATAACAGCTTTTTATGTGATTCTGATCACCGTTTACGCCATCAATATGGAGCGATCGTTTCACTTTGGGCGACAAACTCTCTCAAAACCCGCAGCAATCCCTTGTGGTACAAGGGTTTGGAATAAGCGCCAGAGGTTCCTGCCATACGTCGGAAGGTCACGGGAAAGTCACAATCTTTACCACTATTTTTTTCTATCAGGGCAAAAGAGGTCGCAAATGAACACCTATCAAGTTGAACCGCAGCGTCAGGACACCCACAGCAAAGTGCTGGGTTACCTGTTGTGGATTGTCGGGTTCACCGGCTCCCATCGCTTCTATTACGGCAAGCCTGTGACCGGCACGATCTGGTTCTTTACGCTGGGCCTGTTGGGCATCGGCTGGCTGATCGACCTGTTCCTGATCCCGGCCATGGACCGCGAAGCTGACTTGCGCTTTACCGCAGGTTCCACCGACTACAGCGTCGCCTGGATTCTGTTGGCGTTCCTGGGTGTGTTTGGCGTGCATCGCATGTATCAGGGCAAATGGATCACTGGGATCATCTACTTCTTTACCGGCGGGTTGTTTCTGGTGGGCGTGCTGTATGACTTCTGGACGCTGAACGACCAGATCTCGATCAAGAATGCACGGCGTGGGTGATGCGACTTTTGTAGGAGCCAACTTGTTGGCGAGAGGGCCGGTGCATCCGCCGCATTTGTGCCGGATGTAACACCGCCTCGCGAACAAGTTCGCTCCTACAGGGGTTTGGCGCTAGGCAGTGTTGGTGTCAGACACCAACCCCCATGGGAGCGAAGGCTGGCAATGTTCAGTCAGGCGCAGGTTCTGTAGGAGCCAACTTGTTGGCGAGGGGGCCGGTACATTCGATGCATATCTGTCGGATGTAATACCGCCTCGCGAACAAGGTGGAGCGCCACCCCGGTCGCTCCCACAGTGGTAACTGAGCCCGTCAGCCCGTATGGGTAATCCGCCCATCCACAATGGTGTAACGCACGGCCCCTGGCAGGCAGTGGCCGAGGAACGGGCAGTTTTCGCCTTTGGACAGCCAGGTTTCACCGGCCACGGTTGAGGCTTTTGGGTCGAACAGGACGATGTCGGCTGGCGAACCTGCGCTCAATTGTCCGGCGGGCAGGCGCAGCGCAGCAGCAGGACCGCTGCTCAGGCGGGCGATCAGGGTTGGCAGGTCGAGCACGCCGTCTTCAACCAGGGTCATGGCCAGTGGCAGCAGCAACTCGACGCTGCTGATCCCCGGCTCTGTCGCGCCGAACGGGGCCAGCTTGGCGTCGCGTTCGTGAGGCTGGTGGTGGCTGGAGATCGCGCTGATCACGCCTGACTTCACCGCTTCACGCAAACCATCGCGATCCGCCCGAGTGCGCAGCGGCGGTTGCACGTGATACAGGCTGGAGAAGTCGATCAGCGCTTCGTCCGTAAGGATCAGTTGATACAGCGCCACATCGGCAGTCACCTTCAAGCCACGGGCCTGGGCCTGGGCGATCAACGCCGCGCCGCGGGCACTGGTCAACTGGCTGAAGTGGGCGCGTACGCCGCTTTGCTCGACCAGCAGCAGATCTCGCGCCAAAGCCACGGTTTCTGCGGTTTCCGGAATGCCCGCCAAACCGAGGAAGCTTGCGGTCGGGCCTTCATGCGCCAGGCCACCTTCGGCCAAATCACGGTCCTGAGAATTGAAAATCACCGTCAGGTCGAATGTCGCAGCGTATTCCAGCGCGCGGCACAGGGTGCGGGTGTTGCGAAAGCTCTCCAGACCGTTGCCGAAGGCGACGCAGCCCACATCGCGCAACGCGACCAGTTCTGCCAATTGCTCGCCTTCCAGGCCCTTGCTGAGGGCGCCAATCGGGAACACCTTGCTGTGCCCGGCTTCCCGAGCGCGGTCCAGGATCAGCTCGGCGACTGCAGAGGTGTCCAGAATCGGCTTGGTGCGCGGCGGGCAGCACAGGCTGGTCACGCCACCGGCAGCAGCGGCGCGGGTTTCGCTGGCGATCGTGCCTTTGCGGCTGTAACCCGGTTCGCGCAGGGCGACGTTCAGGTCAACCAGCCCGGGCGCGGCGATCAGGCCGGTGGCGTCGATGGTTTGTACGGGTTCGAAACCGGCTGGCGCTGCGCCGATGGCGAGGACCTTGCAGGCTTCCAGGTGCAGATCGGTGACTTGATCCAGACCGCTGGTGGGGTCGATGACGCGAGCGCCGAGGATGCTGAGCTTCACTGGGCGTTCTCCTGTTCGAATTGTCGTTGCGCGGTCTGGCCGCTCATGGCCATGGACAGCACGGCCATGCGCACGGCGATGCCGTAAGTCACCTGATTGAGAATCACCGAGTGCGCGCCATCGGCCACCGCGGACTCGATTTCCACGCCACGGTTGATCGGGCCGGGGTGCATGACGATGCAGTCCGGTTTAGCGCCCGCCAGGCGCGCAGTGGTCAGGCCGAACAGGCGGTAGAACTCACCTTCGCTCGGCAGCAAACCGCCCTGCATGCGTTCGCGTTGCAGGCGCAGCATGATGACCACGTCGACGTCTTTCAGGCCTTGAGCCAGGTCGGTGTAGACCTTCACGCCGTACTGCTCGACGCCCACCGGCAGCAAGGTTTTCGGGCCGATCACGCGGATGTCCGGGCAACCCAGCGCCTTGAGCGCAATCATGTTCGAGCGTGCGACGCGCGAGTGCAGGATGTCGCCGACGATGGCCACCGAGAGGTTTTCAAAGCCGCCCTTGTGACGGCGAATGGTCAGCATGTCGAGCATGCCCTGGGTCGGGTGCGCGTGGCGGCCGTCGCCCCCGTTGATGATCGCCACTTCCGGGCACACGTGCTCAGCGATGAAATGCGCTGCGCCCGAATCGCCGTGGCGCACGACGAACATGTCGGCGGCCATGGCTTCCAGGTTGCGCAGGGTGTCAAACAGCGTCTCGCCCTTGCTGGTGGAGGACGTCGACACGTTGAGGGTGATCACGTCCGCCGACAGCCGCTGCGCCGCCAGTTCAAAGGTGGTGCGGGTGCGCGTGGAGTTCTCGAAGAACACGTTGCACACGGTCTTGCCGCGCAGCAGCGGGACTTTCTTCACCGCCCGGGCGCCCACTTCCAGAAAGGAGTCGGCGGTGTCGAGAATTTCGGTGAGCAGCTCGCGTGGCAAGCCATCGAGGGACAGGAAATGGCGCAGCTGACCTTGATGGTTGAGCTGCAGCGGGCGCTTGGCGTCGAGGGGCGTCATCGCAAAGGACTCTTTCAAGGGCGGTTAAAGGGCGGCTGAAGCGGTGGACAGGTCTTGAAGTTCGAGGGCCAGCGGCGTGGGGCCGCTGAGCTTGACCCGCTCATGGCTGGCCAGGGACAAGGTGGCGCCGACGATGTCCGGGCTGATCGGCAGTTCGCCAGCGTCCAGATCCAGCAGACACACCAGCGTCACGCTGGCCGGGCGGCCGTAGTCGAACAACTCGTTGAGGGCTGCGCGAATGGTGCGGCCGCTCATCAATACGTCATCGATCAGCACCAGATGCTGGCCTTCAATCTCGAAGGGCAGCTCGGACGGGCGCACTTGCGGGTGCAAACCGTTCTGGCTGAAGTCGTCGCGGTAGAAGGACACATCCAGCGTGCCCAGCGGCGTGTCGCGGCCCAGTGCTTCGAGCAGCGCCTGCGCGACCCATACGCCGCCGGTGCGAATGCCGATAAAGCGCGGTTCGCTGACGCCGCGCTTGCTCAGGTGAGCGTTCAGGTCGGTGGCCATCTGACGGATCAGTTCGGCGGGATTGGGCAGGCTCATGGATGTTGCTCCTTGAAGTACCCGAGCGAGGCCCACGTGGCGCGTGGCGGTGTGGCGTGGCTCAGGCGGAAACCGGATTCTGAAAAAGGGTGAACACGTCAGGCGTTGAACAGTTCTGCATTGGCATCCAGCCAGCCTTGCAACAGCAGCATGGCGGCGATGGCATCTACCGGGTTGTCTTTATAGCTGCCTTTCTGGCCGCCACGGCTCATGCGCTCGCCTTTGGCTTCAAAGGTGGTCAGGCGTTCGTCGTGGGTGTAGACCGGCACGTTGAAGCGGCCATTGATCCGGCGCGAGAACTTCTCGGCCTTGGCGCTCATTTCGCTGGGGGTGCCGTCCATGTTCAGCGGCAGGCCGACGACAATGGCGTCCGGTTTCCACTCGCGGATCAGCGCTTCGATCTGGCTCCAGTCCGGCACGCCTTGTGTGGCTTTGAGGGTGCACAGCTCGCGGGCCTGGCCGGTAATCACCTGGCCGACCGCAACGCCGATTTGTTTAGTGCCGTAATCAAAACCCAGCAGTAAGCGCAGTGCGGCCATCAGGCGTGGCCTGCCTGGGTGGTCAGCAAGTTGAGGTTGATGCCCAGGCGCGCGGCGGCGGCATCGAGACGCTCTTCACTCTCGACATCAAACAGAATGGCCGGGTCGAACGGGCAGGTCAGCCAGGCGTTGGCGGCCATTTCGGCTTCCAGTTGGCCCGCTTCCCAGCCTGCGTAACCGAGAGTGATCACATTTTGATCAGGGCCATAGCCGTCTGCGATGGAGAACAGCACGTCCTGGGACGTCGACAGCGACAGGCCGCCCAGTTCAACGGTGGCCTGAAAGATTTGCCCGCTGGGGTGCAGCACAAAGCCGCGATCGGTCTGGACCGGGCCGCCGGTGTGGATGGCGATATTCTGGCAACGTGCGGGCGCTGGCAGTTCCGGTCGCAATTGCTCCAGAACATCAGCCAGGGTGAGGCTTTGCGGGCGATTGATCACCAGACCCATGGCGCCATTGGCGTTGTGCTCGACGATGTAGGTCAGCGTCTGCGCAAAGTTCGGATCCGCCATGTGCGGCATGGCGATCAGGAATTGATGCTTGAGGTAACTCGCAGATACGTTTTTCATGAGCCCTAGTGTGGCGCTGCGCGGCGGGCCTGACAACTGGCAGTTCTGACAGGTCCCCGGGTTTGTGAAGGAGGTGTCAATTGCTGAAAAGCTTGTCGCCCTTGGCGAATTTCCAGGTGCGGATGATTTCCAGCCGGTCTATGTCGGCAAGATCGCCGGTGAACGGCGCAAATGGGGCCGCGAGACGCACGATTCGCTGCGCGGCCTGATCCAGCAGCGGTTGCCCGGAGGACTCCAGCACCAGCACTTCGAACAGCGAGCCGTCACGGTTGATCGAAACCATTAGTCGCAAATTGCCATAAATCTGTTGGCGACGCGCTTCTTCGGGGTAGTTCAGGTTGCCGACCCGCTCGACTTTCTTGCGCCAGTCGTCTTTGTACCAGGCGCCTTTGTCGCGCATGGTGGAAGCGGCGTTAAGGCGGTGGATTTTCGGGCGCTTGGCGTACAGCTGTTGTTCGTTGGAGAGTTCGGCTTCGAGGCTGGCGATTTCGCTGCTCAGTTGCGAGCTGTCGAATTGGGGCGCGGCCTTGGGCGTCGGGTCGGGTTTGACCTCTTCGCGTTTGGCGACGGTTTTCTGCGGCGCTGCGGCCTTGGTGGCAACAGCGGTTTTGGTCGATTCCTGCTTTTCTACCGGCTTGGCGGCTGCAGGTGGCGTGACCTTGTTGATCTTGGTGTCCTGGAACGGCGCAAGCTCGGTGGTCTTGGGGATCGCTGCCTTGTCCAGGGTGCCGCTGCCTTGCTGGTTATCCTGCGCGAGGAAGTCTGCCTGCTTGGGCTTTGTTTCGCTTTTGAAGGTGGCGAGGGTGATTTCCAGGGTCTGGCTGATCTGCTCGGGTTTGACGTAGGTAAAGCCCACGCCGAGGATGATTGCCACGTGAATCAACGCCGCAATCAGCAGGGTGAAGCCCAGACGATCAGCCGGGCGCACGCTCGATTGGGTAAGTTCGTATGGGAGATCGGCAGCAGTCATCAGCGGTTTTGTGTCTCTCGGTGCAGTGTCTTTCAGGCTGCGCATGATAACCCAGGCCGACGCGAATTGACGGCCAGGCATCAGACCGTGGGAGCAAGCTTGCTTGCGAAGGCTATATTCCAGTCACACATGTTTACCGGATGTACGGGCCTCTTCGCGAGCAAGGTGGATCGCCACCCCGGTAGCTCCCACGGGTTCAAGTGAATCTTCAGGTCCGCTTTACCGAGCCTTCAGCTTCTTCTCGATCACATCCATCAACATCCCGCCAATATTGGTGCCGAACGCGTTGTCGATTTCACGGATGCAGGTCGGGCTGGTGACGTTGATTTCGGTCAGGTGCTCGCCGATCACGTCCAGTCCGACGAAGATCAGGCCTTTTTCTCGCAAGGTCGGGCCGATCTGTTCGGCGATCCAGCGATCCTTGTCGGTCAGTGGACGCGCTTCACCACGGCCACCAGCGGCCAGGTTGCCTCGGGTCTCGCCAGCGGCCGGGATGCGTGCCAGGCAATACGGTACAGGCTCGCCGTCGACCATGAGAATGCGTTTGTCGCCGTCCTTGATCGCGGGCAGGTAACCTTGGGCCATGATTTGCTGGGTGCCGTGTGCGGTCAGGGTTTCCAGGATCACCGACAGGTTCGGATCGCCCACCCGATGACGGAAGATCGACGCGCCGCCCATGCCGTCCAGCGGCTTGAGGATCACGTCGCCATGCTCGGCAGCGAATTCACGCAGGATGTCCGCACGGCGGCTGACCAGGGTCGGCGGCGTCAACTGCGGGAAGAGCGTGGCGAACAGCTTTTCATTGCAGTCGCGCAGGCTCTGCGGCTTGTTGACGATCAACACACCCGCGGTTTCAGCCTGTTCCAGCAGGTACGTCGCGTAGACGAACTCCATGTCGAACGGCGGATCCTTGCGCATCAGGATCACGTCCAGATCATCAAGCCCGGCATCGACTTCGGCTTCGAACTCAAACCATTTTGCCGGGTCGGCGAAGACTTTCAGCGGTTTCATGCGGGCGCGGGCCTGGCCGGCGCTCTGGTACAAATCCTGCTGTTCCATGTAGAACAGCGACCAGCCACGTTCCTGGGCGGCAAGCAGCATGGCCAGTGAGCTGTCCTTTTTATAGGAGATGCGCTCAATCGGGTCCATGACAATCCCTAGGCGAACGCTCATGGGCAAATATCCTCAGGTCGATAACGGCCGCGACGGCCTTGAAATAGGCGTCAGGGTGGCGCTCCGCTTGCGCGGGGTCAAGAGGCAAGCTCGTCGCGGCAGGCTTTATGGATTGAGTAGGGAGAGTGTGCTAAAAAGGCTCGGCGTCTCGATTGGGCCCAAGCCCCTGTAGATCAGGAGTTCGCGGCAGGTTCAGGCTGCCGGTGCCAGGCAGAACAGGCAAATAAACACGCCGAAGCGACGCTAGGGCAGGATATGGAACAGCATTCATCAGCACTGAAAGTCATGGTCATCGATGATTCGAAGACCATCCGCCGCACGGCCGAGACGCTGCTGAAAAATGTCGGCTGCGAGGTCATCACCGCCATCGACGGGTTCGATGCGTTGGCCAAGATCGCCGACAATCACCCGCGAATCATCTTTGTCGACATCATGATGCCGCGCCTTGATGGCTATCAGACCTGCGCCCTGATCAAGAACAACCGCGCCTTCAAGTCGACGCCGGTGATCATGCTGTCGTCCAAGGACGGCCTGTTCGACAAGGCCAAGGGGCGAATCGTGGGGTCCGATCAGTTTTTGACCAAGCCTTTCAGCAAGGAAGAGCTGCTCAGCGCGATCAAGGCTCACGTACCAGGGTTCGTTGCAGTGGAACAACAGATACCGTGATGCCCGCCCTTACCGGTTGCGGGCATCCATCCTTATGGGGAACAGCATGGCTCGAATTCTGATCGTCGACGACTCGCCGACTGAAATGTACAAACTGACCGGCATGCTGGAAAAGCACGGTCATGAAGTCCTCAAGGCCGAAAATGGCGCCGATGGCGTGGCCCTGGCCCGTCAGGAAAAACCCGACGCGGTCCTGATGGACATCGTCATGCCCGGCCTGAACGGTTTTCAGGCGACCCGCCAGCTGACCAAGGACGCCGACACCAGCATGATCCCGGTGATCATGATCACCACCAAGGATCAGGAAACCGACAAGGTCTGGGGCAAACGCCAGGGCGCGCGGGACTACCTGACCAAACCGGTGGATGAAGAAACCCTGATGAAAACCCTGAACGCGGTACTCGCCGGCTGATCGCCGGTTCGTCATGGCTGAGTCGCAGACTGCCTTCCAGCTGCTGTTCGACATCGATAAGCGGTGCCGGGCGCTAGCGGCGGGCCTGCCGTTTCAGGAAACCCGCCAGCAGGACTGGAGCGGCATCGGGTTCCGCATGGGCGAGCGTTGCTACGTGGCGCCCATGGGTGAAATCAGCGAGATCCTCCATGAACCGCGTTACGCCGTCCTGCCGGGGGTCAAGCCTTGGGTCAAGGGCGTTGCCAACCTGCGCGGCCGACTGTTGCCGATCATGGACCTGTGCAGCTTCTTCGGCCATGAACTGTCCCCGGTGCGCAAGCAGCGGCGGGTGCTGGTGGTCGATCATCAAGAAGTGTTTGCCGGGCTAATGGTCGATGAGGTGCTGGGTTTGCAGCATTTCAGTCAGATCAGCCTGATGCCGATTCAAGGCAGTGAAGGGGTTGAGCCCATGACGCCTTTCATTCGTGGGCAGTTTTTGCGTGAGCACGCCTGGCTGGTGTTCAGCCCCGCTGCGCTGGCGCAGTCTCCGGGCTTCATGGACGTCGCGCTGTGAACCAGACTTTATGTGACCACGCCTTGGGCGAGCTGACAGCCTCGAACCTGTGGGAGATTCTATGGTTGTGATCAAGCCAAAATCCGCCCTTTGGTTTGATATTCGCTCTGATTCTTCATCAGGGCGAACGCCACCCGAGCAAGTTTACGAGCGAGCATGACGAACACTTGGGT